>Ga0209709_10001748_pt1 | contig 19726 bp, 14 predicted proteins | sample ArcticOcean_MG_C_2_FD_187435 | JGI IMG/M metagenome (GOLD analysis project Ga0209709, IMG submission 187435) | Marine microbial communities from western Arctic Ocean - ArcticOcean_MG_CB4_136 (SPAdes) (version 2) | ecosystem: Environmental > Aquatic > Marine > Oceanic | place: Arctic Ocean... | reverse complement strand
ATCTGGCGCAGATCATTTGATACTCCTCCGCCAAATGGAGAATCTTTGGAGTTGACAGCTGCGCGAACAATACCTTATTTGCAATCAGCAATTATGTCCTCACTAGAAGAGGGGAAGAATGTGTTTGTAGCTGCCCACGGAAACAGTCTACGTTCAATCGTTATGAGTATCGAAGGATTGACCAAAGAAGAAGTTCTTAAATTAGAGATTCCAACTGGACAACCTATCGTCTATGAGTGGAGTGAATCCGGTTGGCAGCGAAGGTGATTATTTGACAACTAAAAAATGGCAATGGGCTCCTGCAATATATGTTGCATCATTACTGCTAATGAATATTCTAAGCACACCATTAGGTGTTGCTGAAATGCCAGATGAATGCCCGGAAGGTTCGGATAATTGTGACAAGAGAACTATTCCATTGGATGTTGGTGAAGAAGAACTACATCAGGTGATGGAAGAATGGGCCCATGACCGTTCATTCACAACTACATTCAGCCCAGGTCATATTGTTGATAGAACTCTATTTATGCAATTTCCAGACGATGTACTATACGTCAATGAATGCGGTTCTGTAGATTTATTCAGCAAGTCAAGATTAGGAAGTTCTGACCTTGGAGTGAATAGCGACAGATTAGACGAACTCGTCGAATATCTCAACGGATACGATTTCGAAACAACTTGTCAGTAAGCGATACCATCATCGTTTACGAATACAACGTTGACCCCTAGTCCTGACTTATGGAACGCGATTAATTCGAGTGAGTGAATACTGTGACCGGTTGGTGCACGACCTAACACCTTACGCTTTTCCTTTTTTGAGAACCATGATTTCTTCTCACCGATGACTCGCCTCTCACCTTCAATATCATCGAACCAAGGAAGTGGGCCTTCCGGTGAGAATTCTATTCCAAGAATTAGGTCTACACCATCGGTAGATTGAGCCGCCTCTGCATCACCCTCACTAGGAATTGCTGGGCAGTTTGGATGAGTGTGTAGCCAATGGGTAAATCGTCCAGCCCGTGGTCCCCTGTCTGTGCCAAATACTTCATCAGTCCACTCTTCAGGCAGATGGTGAACTGAAAATGAATCACCACGATTGACCATTTTAGCTTCATGGATACGATAACCTTGTCCAGCGAATAGATTGGTCTTCTGGCTATCTCCTTGAAATTCGACTTCAATCCCAGACAAATTTTTGTTTTGAGAAACATCTAATCCGACCAGAATCTCATCTGGTAAGGCTTTGAATGCCCATTCTAGAATCTCTTCCAGTATGCTGGCGGGAAAGTGAACCTGAGCGACATATTCCTCGCGACGGTTATGGGATTCATCATTGTAGATAGCGACAGCATCAGCCAACCAGTCGCTCACCATACCACGGCGATAAAGTGCTTAGACATGAAGAAGTCGGAAAAGACACCTTGCCGGGCAATCCTTGAATACCCCAGCCACTACTAATCAACCATGGCGAAGAAGAAAGGTGGCTTTGGACGGTTCCTCGGGGCTATCACAGGAAGTCCATACGAACGACTTCAGAAGCAGATTGACAAGGTCGTTAAAGAAGCAAGTGGCGATAAAGCCCTCGCCAAGACTTTGAAGAAGTTGGTGACGACGGTTGGACAACAGTATGATGAAGAAAACATCGATGATGAGGAGCATGATCTATTGCTTGAATCGATAGAGGAAGTGGACCCTGATGAGCGAACATTCCCGAAAGTTGGCGACGACAGTGATTCATTCTATGATGATGGCGATATGCCCGATTCTCCCGAATTGGAAGGTGGAAAACGCAAGAACCTCGACGTTTTAATGAAATCACAAGGCTCTGAATTCACTGGCTCATACGGACGAGATGAATTTGAGGAATATCGTCAATCTATGTCTGCAGATTTCTATGCGGAATCAGATGATGCTGTGGCTGCAGGCGATCACCAACACGAAATTCGTACGCAGAACCGTGTTTTCGCTGGTGCGGATGACGGTATTGAGACACTGAAGAAAGAGATGGCTGAAGAAAGCGGCTTAGAAGACCCTACAGAATCCGTTGATGAGAATTACTACACCGATGACGACGGAATCGAATGGTGGAAAGATGATGAGGGCTACTGGTGGTTCCGTGAGCCAGGCCAAGATGATTGGAAAGCTCATGAGTGATGTGTCCAAATCTCAAGTTCAGACACTTTGAATTTGACAATACCAAAATCAGCTCCGGTTTTTAACATCGCAATATTGGCCATACTTGACGAACTCATCGCAACGATTGTTTGTGGTTTTTTGATATTGGATTTTAGTAAATTTACCAGTACATCTAATCCCTTGGTTGGCGGCATGTAATGATCTAGCATCAGTACATCAGGGTCAAATTGTAATATCCTATCCAAATGGTCAACAGATTCCCAATATTGCTTGAATTCCACCTTCGATAAATCGACTCCATTACCAATCAGTAAAGCCTCGATATCGACAGAGTCTTCGAAGGCTAGAACCTTCATTCTTCAACATCCCACCAATTAGGGACTTTGAACCATTCAGGAGCATTGTCATCTCTTTCGATTAAAGGTAGGCTAAACGTTGATGAAGAGTCGATGTTGACTCCCATTCCCAAAACAGCACAAGCACTTGGTAGGTAATCCTCACCACTTTCGGTAAGAACAATCGAAATTTCATTTCCAGCAGGAATTATTGCATCGATTGGATTGAATTCCATCTGCATTGTATAGGTTGTAAATGGAACCACAGTTTTGGCGTCATGGCCTCCATCTCGATATCTTACATCCATTGTTGCATGTCCGATACGCAGACCTTCGGTTGCATCATACATTGTAGCAAATATTTGACCTCCATCACAGCGCGTTGATACCGATAGATGCAAAGTTGGCAATCCGGAAATAAAGCGAGTTGTATCGGATGCAGGAATCATGATTGTAATCTCCGCATTTGCGCTTACTGAATTCCCTTCAGCAGTTGCCTCGTCAAGAGTAATACTTTCCCATTCCATATCTGCTGGTGGCCATGTCTTTTCGACATGCCACTCGCCATCATTACGTTGCATTTGAACATGTGATTCAGGCTCTGGGCCGTTTCCTTTGAGCCAATATTCGAACCATCCATATAGTTCAACAGCCCAATCCATACGACTCATTTCAGGATATGCTTCAGCCCCGTATCCTGAAGTTAATTCTCCATGTCTATCTGGTTGGTCTGGATAATTATGTGCCCATTGACCCATTATTCCTCTAGCGGGAATCCCTGCATCTCTCAACAACTGATATGTTGGGAATGCATGGTATGGGTCAACATTCCAGTCTTGCATCCCCCAAACAAGGTAAACACTGCCGCGATAATTCTCTAGCACATCAGGAAGGTGACGGCGCTCATCCCAGTAATCATTCCATTCAGCGCCACCGTAATGCGCCCATAATTGAGTGGAAAATGGAGTCAGTGGTCCAACTACATCATCTTGGCAAACCCGCATTTCATCACTGGTAATGTCGCTTGTAGCCGCTTGATACGCAGCATCATAACCAAGCGCTCTAGCCTCACTAGATCCATTGCGATAGAACATTTCCTGTACACCTATTGAGCCCGAAATCGGAACGATTGTCTTCAGATGTTCAGATGGATTTTGAGCCGCTTCCCAATTGGTTGTTCCTGCATACGACTTGCCCATTAGACCAACATTTCCATTCGACCATTCTTGTTCTCCTAGCCAGTCTACAACCGCCTGAATCCCAGTCTGTTCTCCAAGGCCTTTCACATCTTGACAATGCGTGGATTTACCGGTTCCAAAGGTTGAGGCTTGGGCCAATGCATAACCGTGTGAAATGAAATTATCATACAGCCATAGGCCAACCCCGCCATCAGGTACGGTGTTAGGGCTAGAATCATCGCCAACCCCTGGCATACCCTCTCCTCCGAAGTCATAGTATGGGTGAATTGTCATAATCACAGGAACGGTGACTCCCTCTGGGACATCTGGCAACCACAAGGCTACATGCATTACATCTTCTTCAGGGAATCCAACATCCTCTTCAGAAATTGGCAACTCTACAGACACGTAATGCTCAGTGTATGTTAGTACATCATAAGTGCCATTTACCGGTAATACCGACCTCATTTGAGTGAGGTCTAAATCCATATTATGCCTGTCATGTAAAGGGGTTTGCCACCAGACTTCGGCCTGTTGTTCTCCATTACCGTAGGATAAGGTTTGACCAAATCCAACACCCATGAATAGGAAAACAATTGATATTGCAATAGTTGCTCCAAGAGTAATTTTGAGAGTGTTATCTCCCGAGTCCGGGATGATTTCAGCCTCGAATACTTGCGCTTCCATCAAACACGACGAAGTATTTCTTACTCATCAGCCTTCGCTTAATCTGCCTATAATTAGGAAACCATCAAAGAGTTGTTCGCTTAGCCAGCAATATGGAAGAACAATTCACTGTTGCCGGCCAATCAATACCTAGAATCACCATGGGATATGGTGCCTTGCTAATCCTTTGGGGGGTTGCAATCTCAATTCTTTCCGATTCGAATTCGATTACATCCTTCTTTCCTTCTCTGTTGGGAATACCTCTACTATTGTCTGGCATATTAGCCATGAAAATTCCAGAGAAGAGAAAACTTTGGATGCACATTGCAGCAACATTCGGTTTGCTATGTGCCCTTGGAGGAACACGTTTCTTCATGAAAATAGGTGACGGAATCAATTACGCAACCGGGTCAATGTTGATGCTATTGTTGACCGGTTCAGCATATACTTACATCTGCGTCCAATCTTTTAGGCATGCAAGAAAAGCCAGAGAAGCCAGAGAAGAATAATCACATACTCTAGATTAATTCATTTGGTTTGAGTTGGTGGAGTCATACATGCGAGCCATTGCTATACTACTCAGTGTGCTCGTGTTATCTCCAGTTGCCGGAGTCGATTATGAGACTGGAAACGAGGGCTGGAGGGACATAGAAGTCGATATGTCCAATTGGGATGACGGCCCTGAATTAGAAGGTTCACCGATGGATGAGCCTCGAGCCGGAGATGCAGTTCTAGTAATCGAAGTCGAATACAAACCAGGACACCTCGCCTCTTCAGTTCAGGGCGAAATCATCATCGAATTATTCGAAGAATGGGCTCCAAATACCACTACAAACATGATTATGCATGTGGAAGATGGTATCTATGACGGTATTTTCTTCCATCGAGTCATAGACGATTTCGTAACTCAAGCCGGCGACCCAACTTGCACTACAGTCGTTGTGTACCCTGCTACAAACGCCGAGTGTGGCGGTGGAGGGGACGGGCACACGCTCGTGATGGAGCATCACGAAAATCTATCACATGTCGATGGTGCAATTGGAATGGCCCGTAGCCAAGACCCAGATAGCGCAGATACCCAGTGGTATATCGCTGAAACAGAAGCTCACAATTTAGACCCCGAAAATCGTGATGATGAAGGATACGTCACATTTGGAATAGTTCGACAAGGGATGAGCCATGTTCGTGCAATAGCATTAGTTCCAACATCTGACGACCCAACCGGTGAAGAGATTATTGTCAATCCCGCATCATCTGCAGGTAGACCAATTTGGGAAGTTCACATATCAAATATTGACATGATAGGTGTAATTCCATCTGATGCGGACGACAAGAAAGTAGAGGCCGAATCATTCTTCTCAACCGCTGCAGGACAAGCGACTATTATTCTTGGAGCGATTGTATTTAGTGCAGTGATAATTGCCACTTTAACAAGAGTTCGCCAAGATGAGCCAGATGCAATATTGTTAGATCTTGATGAACAAACCTCTTCTTGATTCAATCGATACGAAGGTCGAGAACCACATGCCTAATGTGTGGGCAATACCATTTCACTTTCTCTAAATGGAGCATAGTGGCACTTTTACCGCTTACAGTTGCAAACCAGTCAGTCGTCTTTTCGACCCATTCTTCGATTTCATCTTCATGAACATTCATGTGGATGTGAATGACTCCACCTTCCGGCCTGAGACAACCTATCGCTAAGCCCCATGCGCTCATTGATGAAGGGATTAAACCGAGAATAACCCGGTCAGCAATACCCTTCAGATGTGTCATAGTGTCACGATTATCACCCTGATAAATTGTGCATTTTTCCACCACATTATTTCTAACCAATCCTTTCTCTAATGCTGAGATACTATCGGGATTAATTTCGCAAGCATGTACATGACTCGCTCCACCTCTGGCGAGGAACTGAAGTGTGTAGTAGCCGATTCCACAAAACGCATCGACGATTATTTCTCCTTGTGCCTGAATTAGCCCCATTCGCCTACGTTCTGTGACATTACCAGATGAGAACATGACAGCAGTCGCATCAAATTCATACTCAACAAAATTCTCTCGGTGAATCACCCAGCCATCTTGTCCATGGATTAATTTCATCTGAGATTGTCTTTTCTTGCCAGGACCAATCTCTGCTTGAATTGCGATTCTATTAGCTCCTAATGCCTTAGCGACCTCTTCTAAAGGCCATCCCGCAGTTTTAGTTCCTTCTTGAAAAATAATGAGGTCGCCTAATTTTTCCCATTTCTTTGGAGGGTTGTCGAGAACAAGTTTCAATCTGTCATGTGGACTAGCATTCTCAACCGGTTCAAAATCAAGTTCAATTTCACCTTCAATGACAGGGATTGCTATCATTTCGCCATAAGGCATCGGTTTACAATCTTGATTTATCAAACCTTCTTTTTTCAAGCGCTTATATTCATCCCCAGCCGAATCTCGCGTGCTCAGAAATGCGTGTGACAGGGCCATAATTGACTGTAGATGGGCAAACCATGTTAAATATCCCAGCCTACGATTGCTTGTTACCATGAAGTCTAGACTTGCGTTATTCTTGAGTTTGCTTTTTGTAATTTCAATTTTTGCTCCTCTTTCTAGTGCTGCTGGAATGGTAACATGCACCATTGGAGGTGGAATATGTGATGATTGGAACAAAGCACATGATGGTACTGCTAATCAACAAGATTGGATTGAAGGAATCTATGAATTCGATTTAATCGATACTTCTACAATCAACATGGAAATGTCTTGGGCTTTACATGAATTCAATAGGACGACCCTTGGATTGACCGGCCTAATCCCCGGGGGTGGAGGAATAACTTTCGAAGATGCTCTGGAGGATAACGATACTTTCGGTGAAGGTATGAGTCCCTTTGACGGCGCTCCAGCCGATTTAATTCGTAATTACTTCGACAGTCCACTTACACCTACTATTACAGTAAAGGAGAAACTAATCATGGAAGTCAATGATTCGATACAAGAATTATTGGATAGCGGTTTTGGTACTGTAAATTCGATTTCGACGACATATACCGATTCGATTTCAAATTCAGGAATAACCACAACTTGTAGCGAAGACCCCACCATGGATTCAGCAGAAGAAAACCCAAGTCTTTCCAATAATGTTTTTGACCCACCAATTTGTTTCTCTGTTACTGCAAGTGTCACTCTTTCAACTTCAACTTTCAACCTTGGTTCTGTAGACCCATTAACACTGGACCGAGTTTACCGTGGTATGCTTGTTATGGGCTCAGATATCACTTCAGAATTCGATTTGTTTAGTGACCCAGGGCATAAATCAGTATTCGTCATCAATCCTCCTGATTTTGCAACTGTAAAGGGTGTAGATTCGTTAGGAGTTCAAATTGTCCGCTCTGGACCCCCGTCCTATATGGCTGCACAATGGTCTATTGATAATCGAGATGCGCCATTTGAAGGCGAAAGAATTTCTCAAACTGTCGCTGTTGAAATCGGGCACCGTAATTCTACTCAAACCAATAGTTTCGAAGCATCATCACAAGATACCGGGGTTACTTTAGATGTAACCCTCGACCTTTCCGATGAAAGTTCTGCTTGGATAGATATCGTGGCTGGAATAAATCATCTTGACCAATCAACAATGGATGATTGGGGGGTGTCATTGGTAGATGTCACTCAAAATGCTAAGGTTCCATGGGTCACTTCGGATGGAATCAGATTAGCTTACCAGAATGATTTGATTGAATTGGATGATTTTACTAATAATTTCCCAATGGGGAATATAGGGGATTCGATTGAAGATGCAGTCCCAGGGGTTGGTAATATTGAAATTAACAGCCCTACATGGGTATCTCAATCAATTGTTCTCGGGATTCCAGAACCTAGCGGGGGGCTGAATCATACTCACAATGATTGTCCTGAATCATTACCTCCTGGAACGGAAGTTAACTATTGTATCGAAGGGCCAAACGCAATGGATGGCAGCCACCCTGTTTACTTGAGGGCTACTTCAGATACATTCAATTTGTCTCTCCTGGATTTAGTAAAGCAAGAAGTTAATGATCCAACAGGAATTATAGATGTTATCGAAGAGTCTGACATGCGCAAATTACTCGATGCAGGTCTTACAATAGAAACTCAATTTGGAGAGGATTTACTTCAAAACATGATCCCAGACAATCTGCCACCTACAGAATTGACCCTTGAATTAATTTTGCCAATGTGGATGCAAGCAGCGACTGGTGATTCATCGATCACTTTGATTCAGAGAACAAACGGAGTCAATGATTTATCAATTTCAATGGCAGGTCCTAGTGCATATCGCCCCGACCATGCAATCCTAGATTCCAATGATGAAGAGATATGTTCAGCCGATGAAGTAGATTGGACTTGTATCAATCTAGATGTTGACACGTCGATTAGTAATTTGGACTTCAATGAATGGGGTCCTAGTATTGAATTAACAGCTTCACTGACCGCAACTATTGATGTTTACCGAATCAAGATTCCAGATGAAGTAGTAGATTTGATGAAATCGGGCGATACCACAGTTACTCTAGAAGTAATTCCTTCCGATTTGATTAGACTTGGCTTTGATATTACAGACCGTCTAGCAGAGCCGATGTCAAAAGATGTCAATATCGTAGAGGGCGAAGAAACCTCTTTCGACTTAACTACCTCAGGTCTTCAACAGTTTGTTAAGGATTTAGGAAAAGATCTCACAAAAAGTATTCATGAAAGTTCCGCAGAACTTGGCTCTCAAGATGATTTCACTGAACTTGATTTGACCGGTTTTCAAGTGATCACATCTCTAGAAAATCTTGGTGGAATCGGCTCCACATTTGGTGATGAAACCCCGATTCGCCTCAAGGTACGGATTCCCGAATTTACATTGAAGGCTGGCGTGACTAATGGTTGGGGTGGCATCATGGATGGTGACCCAACTATCGGCGTAACCACAGTTTTCCACTCACCAATAATAACTGCTGCTAATTCCTTCAGTAATGCACTAACAACTATTGGGACACAATTCGTGCAAATGGGTGGCTCAGGTATGACATTAGACAATAATGGTGAAGCATTTAATTTCAAAACTGAATCTCAAGACCTTGACCTAAATAGCATCGATGAACGCTTACCAGAATCCGAATTAAAGGGTGAAATAACATTCCTTCTACCTGAAGGGATTACTTTGGAAAATTTCCAAACAGCAAATGGATGGGAAAAGACTGGAACAGAAGACGGTAGGCAGAAAATTACGATTTCACTCGAGTCATTCATCGCTGGCGACGAATTCACATTTAGCATTCAAGTATCTTGGTGGTACATATTTTCGCAAATTTGGATTTATCCCGCAATCTTACTCTCTCTAGTTGTATGGCGCGTAAGAGCGCGCCGAAAGAAGAAGCGCCGAAAGAACGAAGCGGGTGCAAGCACAAAGGTAATTTCAGATGGAAAAGGCGGATTATCAAATAGTGATTTTGCAGCATTAAGTGCGGGGGACGATCAGACTTTATCAGGTAACGATGATTTCGGTTTATACGGTCGAAATCTTGATGATGATGACTGGGATTAGTGAAGAGAATCATAAATTCTCTTAGCAAGTGAAGGGCCAATCCCTGGTACGGTTTTCAAGTCATTAACAGAGGCATGAGCGATACTCTGCCTGCCACCAAAATGTCGAAGCAAAGATTGTAGTTTCTTAGCACCTAATCCACTTACCGATTCGAGGGGGTCGTTAAGTCGCTTCCTTGCTCGTGTTTTACGATGAAATTTATTGACAAAGCGATGGGCTTCATCTCTAGCATGAACCAACACGCGCCCTCTTCTATCAAGGACTAAGTTATCATGGCCTTCCCGGTGAATGGTCTCCTCCTTCTTAGATAGGCTTGCCAATCCCATACGGTCTCTTACGCCGTGTTTTTCTAACAAATTTGCAATAATCGAGAGATGCGTTTCGCCACCATCAATCAATAATAAATCAGGCCAATCCTCTACACGTTTAATCCACCGTTCCACGACTTCACGCATCATTCGTAAATCATCCATGGCGTCACCTTTGACAGTATAAGACCGGTATTCTTTCTTTGCAGGACGTCCATTGCGTAGACAAACACTTGCACCGACTCTCGAGTCTCCAAGTAATTGTGCCATGTCAAAGCAAACAATGTGGTCTAGTGACTCAATTGAAAGTAGAGATGCACCTTCATCTGCTGCTCGCTGTTCGAGTGAACCAGTTGCTTTATTGGCCAACCTTTCGACTTGCATTTCTGCATTCTGTCGCGCTAGATTTGTCAATGTCACAAAATCTCCACGTGAAGGATTTCGACTCTCAACATTTGAGCCTCTACGCTCAGATAACCATTGAATTATAGTTTCAGTAAGTGGAATTGGAGTCAATAACAATCGCGGGGGTCTTCTTGTGGAATAATGTTCTACAATGAAACTCGAAATCGAATCGCCTTCGTCTCCACGATGAATAAGAGGCCAAGATTCCTGTCCTTTGATAACCCCTTCATCTGCATGGATTACAACAATGGCCGCAAGGTCTCCTTTGACACCTATGCCGATAGCATCGCAATCTCGGTAGACGGTAGATGAGATAACTTGTTGACTTGTAACACTGCGAACGGCCTTTATCATATCTCTAACCGAAGCCGCCTTCTCGTATTCTTGATTGGCAGAATGTGAATCCATTTCAGTAGCCAATTCCTCAATTAAACCGCTGGCATCTCCATCCAAGGTTCTCCTTACATTGAGGACTCTTTGAGCATAATCGCCGGCTTCAATACACGGGCCGGCGCATAATCCAATGTGCATTGCAAGGCAACCTTGTGGTAACAATTCTTTACAATCCCTAATCCCAAAATGGCGACGCAATAATTGAACAACTTGCTTAGCAGCACCTGCGTTAGGAAATGGCCCCCATTTCCATGAATTTTCATCTGGGTGACGTGTGTATTGGATACGCGGAAACTCTTCCTTTGTCAATGCGAGATATGGGTATGATTTGTCATCCTTGAGCATTGAGTTATATCTCGGCCTATGTTCCTTAATCAACTGTCTTTCTAGGATTAGAGCTTCTTTAGGTGAGTTGGTGACTATGCATTCGATATCATCTGCCCTATTGACGAGTTCAGGAATCATCACACGGTCAGGGTTTGTTGCAAAGTAAGATCGAATACGTTGAGATAAAACGGTTGCTTTACCGACATACAGTACTCGTCCATTCGTGGTGCGGAAGAGATAAACTCCCGGTTTTGCCGGAAGGTCAACCTTAGTTGGGTCTACCGGCATGTATCCATTGTAGTGCCAGTCCATGAAGAATACATCGCCAAACACGAAAGGGCAAGAAACATGGTTGATGAACGATAGGAAACTAACATGGTGACCGGTCCTGAGGCAAGGATTCTCGTCCGGCTTGCTGCATTTCCACCTAGTCTAGAGTCGGCATGGGATGTTCCCCGTGACATTTGTTTACCCGGATTATCTGAATATCTAGGTGTAGTACGTTCTGCATTGCATGCTCCATTGAGTGAGTTGGGTAGCAAGGAATTGATCATTGAACGCAAAGCCCATGTTATTGGGGGCGGAAGTAGAAAAAGGAAAGTATACCACATCACAGAGTTAGGTCGTAATGAATGTAAAGGAATTACAGTTCCCAATAAAAAGAAGATTGGGGAATTGCTTGGCCAACCTCCTGCTAAGACCATATTGCATGGAAGAGATTCACTTATTCAGCAACTCAAAGGTGAGGCTAAACTGATACTTACAGGACTGCCAGGGATTGGCAAAACATCACTGCTTAGGTCAATTGCAGATGAATTGGTTTCCGAGGGTAAGACGGTCCGATTTGCAACCATGGAATCTTTCAAAGATATCACTGAAATCTTTGAGGAATGGGGCCTAGAATACACCAGTGAATCCGCAGTGCTGAATTCTACGAAGAATGAAATTTTGATTCTAGATGAAGTGCAAGAAGTAAGTCTCAGACATGTTGGCAGATTAGAGATGTTTGCTCAGAAATCTGGAAATTTAATTATGGCTAGCAGAGCGCCACTGCCCATCAGTGAAGGGTTTGAAATCATAGAGATCCCACCTCTTGAAATCGAGGATGCTGTTGGCCTATTACCTAGTCATTTAGAAAATAGGAAGTTGGTCGCAGAACGCCTTGGAGGCCACCCCTTGGCCTTACAATTACACGATGAAAATTCGGAGTTACCAGAGGCCGGTTATGATTTACAAGAATGGGTCAAAGAAGTTGTTTTAGCAGACCTTGGCGATGAAATCAAGGCCTTAGACGAGTTATCTTTACTGCCAGTACCTGTTCCTACAGATTACCTCCAATACGAACAATATATCTTTGATTTGGATGACCATGCTTTACTTCGTTGGTTCGATAAAAGTGTTGAATTACATCACTTAGTTCGTAATGTACGTTCAACAATGTTATCTGAAGGGGACCATGCGGTGGCAGCGAAATATTGGTCGCAAAAAGAAGGCGACCTTGCCCGTTTGGTTGAGATGCACCACATTTTGAAATCCGGTGAAGATATCGAATCTCATCTATTATCAAACGCTGAGGCTCTGATGATTCGTTCAAGTGCTGGATTGGCAACTTTGATTGGAGATGCGATTTATCGCCATCCCACAAAGTCATTGCATAGAATTGCAGCACTGGTTGCCATCGAGCGTGGAGAACCTGAAATTGCATCTGAACATCTGGTACATTGTGATGCACCAGATTTAGAATATTCACTTTCATTGTTAGAAGGTAAAACGGAAGATTTCGATTCATCAAATATGGATTTAAGACTTATTCTATCTGAAGCCGCAAGACGTATGGATGATCGTTTGCCAGGAGGGCTTCCCGATAGTGAAGTTCTTGCATTATTGGAGAATATTGATTATTCTAAGGTAGAGGGTGAACTGAAGAAAATAATGCTGGTAGCGACGGCGCATATCCGCCATGCATGGTTTATTTCACAAAATAATTGGGGTGAAGCGGCTAAGATTAGGGAAAACCTCGAATCGATTTCACACAGCGAGGACCCGCAATTGAAAGCTATGAAAATGAGAGCGGAAATAGCCGAAACTTCACCTAATTCGCCTTCGTTCGAAAAATTGATTGAAAGCGTCTTTTCAAAGACAGGTCTAAAGGCTTCAATGCTGCAACTTTCCTTGATACAAAGATGTGATGGTGAGAGAGCAATATCTCTTCTAAATCGAGTAGAGATGCCGGGGGATGATGCACAAAATAATCTTTCTTCGGCCCGGAGAGTCGCTGCTACAATTTGGTTTTTGAGAGCGAAATTCAAGACCCACAACTCATTCTCTTCGATGGCTGAATCAATTGCTCTTTGGAAGCAATCTCTCTGTCCGATTGCAGCAAATAAAGCGGCAGAAATGATGCACAAGTTGTTATGATTAAATTTCAGCACCAAGCAGAGTCTTGGTGTCTACGATCCCTGAAATTGGTCTAATTTCTTCAACGATAACTCGAGTCAGTGTAAATTCATCATCGGCTTGTACTTTAGCGATTAAATCATATTCGCCAAAGAGTATCCAACGATTGGAAACATGTTCAATTTTATCCAAATTATTTCTAACTTCATGTTCCCTTCCGGGAGTAGTGGTAATCAATACAAATCCTGTAGCCATTTTTTCACCTCAATAATCAACTGCAATCATAGTCTGAGTTTCTCGAACTCCTGTGATCTGACGAAACTCTTGCATCAACATCCCAGTCAGTGCCTTTGCATCTTCCAATGAAACCCGAACAAGGAGGTCGTATTCTCCATAGAGTACGTGCACTTCAGCAACACTTTCATTTTCTGAAAGTGTGAGGTATACCTCCCGCTCCTTAGTGGGTTCGATTTTGAATAAGACAAATGCTTCAGGCATCATTCAAGCCACATGTCTTCCCTTCTTGACTATGCCGATAACGACTTTTGATTGTTAAACTTGGAAGGGGAATAGTCTAATGGTATCGCATCTCAGTCAAAGGTATGGTGAGTGTACGACCTACCCCAGTGTTTGCTGTACTTGCTGTGCTGTTACTCTCGTCGTTTTCTCCAATATTAATCACCAATGTAGACGCGAGTGAAACCAGTGGACGTGCCCAGACAACTTGGTCTGGAAATGTTGTGCTGAACAATCATCACACGATTAATGTCACAGATGAGTTAGTAATTTCAGCTTGTACCAACGTTACGATGGCTAGTGGAGTTAGAATCTATATCGAAGGTAGGATTACAGTTGAAGGTACAGAGACTTGTCCGGTATACTTTGATTTTGCAGGTGGTGGCGACCATATGGGACTTCAATTTAATTGGACTTCTAATGGCCGAGGTAGCCGTATCGATAACGCCTCAATCGTCCATGCAACATATGGGATTACAATCTATGCATCAGACCCTTACCTTGCTAATGTCACAATTTGGAATGCTGATGATGTAGCGGTAGATATGTTCGATTCGGCAACACCTACGATTCGTGATATGGTGATAGATGAAGCGGGTCAAGATTGGAACTTCCCATCATATTGGAGATATGGAATTGGCTTTTCTATCGGTGCAGGTTCCGCCCCTAACGTCGATGGTTTATCGATCAATGATGCCGTTACACGGGGGGTAAACATGTGGGGCAATTCAGGAGGCATATTCCGAAACATCTCAGTCACCAATGTGACTGGTGCAACTCTTGCCGAAGCAGCGGGGATTTGGGTTGAAGATAGCGTTCCTTTGTTTGAAGGTGTCAGTGTTGACAAATCAGACCATGGAGTAATTATTCGCCATATCGATGATGGAATTAATACCAGGGCAGTAATTAGAGACCTAGAGATTACCAATTCGATGTATAAAGCGCTGACTATTGACAAAGAAGACCATACAAATTACACAAATTATCAAAGTGCTATTATCGAAGGTTTAGTGATTAGCGGCACCGGAGGGCCCAATGCAAAAACCGCGGGTCTAGCAACTGCTACAATCGATATTAATGCGACTGGTGCATGGATTGAAGACGCATTCTTAGATGATAATGATGCGGTTGGTGTTCGATTATATTTCGTTGATTCTACAACCGTTTTTACTAATACTACAATCAACAATACCGGAGGTTCAGGTAGTGGTGCAGACGGTGCGGGAATCTCGGTAAGGTCCTCTTATTTCGCTGCCGAATTCAATGGCTTAGAGGTGTCTAATGCAACCGGGCCGGGAGTATTTGCACTGAATGGAGGTGCGATTCAAGGGACTGATTGGAACCTGCATCATAATGGTCAGGAAGGGTTCTACTTAGAAAGTGCAGCAACAATTGTCGATGGTCTTCAATTGAATAATAACGGAGATTCAGGCGTTCATATTGATGATGCTAGGTTTGTATTCCTATCGAATCTTTCAAGTTCGAATAATGGAGACGCAGGTCTAGAATTCAATCGTGCTAACGACATCGAATCCGGTTCGGGGGATGTACGCTGTACATCTTGCTCGTCAACAAATGACGCAAGGGGAGTATCGATTACCGATTCCGTGGACTTGTATCTCCATGGTTTACAAATCCACGACCCCGTGGTGGGTCCGGCAATTTCGATAGATAACAGTGGGTTGAATATTGGTGTTCAAGGTGGACTATTTCATTTACAAAATGTTGAATCATGGATTAACTATAGTGGTCCAGCAATCGATATTTCAGGCGCAGAAGGAGTCATAGATGGCTTGGATATGTATGGTTCACACACTGGTTTAGTTTGGGATGCAGACCATAATGTCGAAAGAGAAAGCGTACTATCTAATGCTAATTTGTCTGGAAGCGGATGTCTTAATCTGTCAAACCATGACCAACTATCAGGTTCTGGAAATGTAATCACAACCGGATGTACCGGAACCCTTGATTTTGAAAATGTAGAACTAAACTGGACTGCATTAGAGGATCAATCATCCCATGTACTGAATGTGGATACAAATTCACATCTACATTTACATCAGCCGATAAACATCGGCTATTCAATCGCTAATATTGATGGTAATGGCTGGATTGAAGAGGCGTGGGACCTCAACATTTGGGTGGTTAACAATTATTCAAATGGAGTGCCAAATGCAATGGTAAATCTGTTACCTGACCAATTGGAAAATACAATGTCCAATCGAACTAATGACATCGGATCCGTTAGTTTCCCTAACTTACGCGGGATAAAATACAGCAGTGTCGGTCAAAGCCCGTACACTACGATACAGATAGACTGCTCTTATGACGGAGTATCAAATTCAACAAATACATCCCTGTCTCAAGATAGGACAATTTGGTGCCTATTGCCTCTTTCAAATCAAGCACCTTTCATCATCTGGGAATCTCCAATTGACCAAAACGTGTATCCATCTCAAGGTGAGATTCTGTTTAACGCTTCAAGCTCATGGGATTTAGATGATGATGTTCTTACCTTTTCGTGGACAAGTGACCTAGATGGTGATATTTTGATGTCATGTACTGGGCAGGGGCAGGGGCAGGCATTAGGGGAAGCATTCACTGTAAATGCCAACGATGCTTGGAATTGTACTCTCTCAGATGGAATTCATATAATCACGCTTGAAATCTGTGATGATAAAGGAAATTGTGTCGACGAATCTCGTACTATTGAATTAGCGAACCAACCTCCGGTCATTGTCGTCAGTACCGACCCTTCACTGTCTCCTTGGGGCGAACTGATTACTCCGATTACCAAATCTGTCGAATTCTGGTTAAACGGCACTTATGATGCTGAAGACGACGTACTGACTTGTTCATGGTCATGGCCAGGAAATAACGTACAAATCGGCGATTGTGTAAATGGTACAGGATACTTATCGTTTGCAAATATGAGTGCGAGCACATTCGACCTTACCCTTTCAGTTTCTGACGGAATTAATTCACCAAGAGAGTGGGTTGTCCCAGTTGAATTGTATAACGAAAACCCCGTGGCGTCATTCAATGTCAATCGAGATGGTAATCTATCTGAAGATGAGATAAGTTTGGTTAGTACAACAATAGACTCAGAAGGAGATGAAATAACTTATCTTTGGCAAAGTTCTCTCGATGGTATTCTATCAAATGAAAGCACATGGAGTGGGTATCTCTCTAGGGGCTCTCATGTAATCTCTCTACAAGTTAATGATGGCCGGTCTGAACATATTAATTCTACAGATGAAAATACAACGATTGTAATTGTTGAAAATAGCCCTCCAAAGTCAATAATTCATTCTCCAGCAAATGATGAATCTCGCGATTCCAGTCATACATTTGAGTTCAATGCTTCAGGTTCTGGCGATTGGGATAGTGCATGTTTCACACTACCTGCGAATATTCCTTGGCACTGTGCTGAAAATGAACCTGCTACAGGTTCAGAATATTTAATCTATAAATGGGAATCAGACATCGATGGAATTTTACAAGAAGATGGCATGGATTGGCTGATTTTTGAAGGTCACTTGAGCAATGGAACTCACTCAATAACCCTAACAATCGATGATGGTATTCACCCTCCCGAATCTACCAGTATTACAGTAGAAGTCGCAGCCTCAGCGCCAGTATTGGGACTAATTGAGCCTAATATTTCTCTTGGCTACCATTCCAGTGATTTAATCGACCTTGACGTCAGAGGTAGTATTGATTATGATGGCGATGAGTTTACTTTTAGTTTGACAAGTGACATCTCTGGCGACTTACTAAGTAATGTAAATCCGATGGAATTACATTTAATTCAGCTCGATGCAGGAGACCATACACTCACCTTCACCCTCCTTGATGAAACCGGACTTTCACGTGCGGAATCAGTTAGTTTGCTAGTAATAGAATCCGACCCAATCGCGGTGGTATATGAGCCGATGAACAATCAATTCTACGAACCTGGAGAAATGGTATTGTTTGATTCAAACGGGACGAATGATGCTGACGATGACATAACTCGTAGAGAATGGCGGTTGTATGTTCCTGGAGATATTTATCCAACCGTTCTTTCCAATGATGCAATTTATTGGACCAACCTTTTACCCGGGGTTCATCATGTTTCATTATTTGTTGAAGATAGAAGAGGAGGCATAGATGAAGTACATCTGAACATTACAGTTGCATCCAGTAGTCCAAACCTTTCAAATCTAACAGCAACGCCAAAATCCGCTCTAATCGATGAATTAGTTACAATACAGGTTTCGGTGGAATTAAGTGATCCAGATGGCACAACCCAACAAATTAATGCTACCATTACCAAGAATCTTCAAGTTTGGGAATTCAATTTAACCGATGATAATGGTGATGGTATTTGGACTGGTGAAATCGAAATAATGCCCGGCGAAGTTGGTAAAGCACAACTAAAAGCAACTGCCATCGATGGTGAAAATTTAGATTATTTGAGCATCGACATCGAATTCAAAGAAGAAGATCACGATAACACATCAATATTCGTAACCGCAGGTGCAATGGGCGGATTTATCATATTATCATCTGTGGTTGCAATGATTATTCTAAGGCGAAGAAAGCGTTTGGCAGATATTGATTTGATTGATTCGTGGGGCGTATTTGGTAGCGATGCCAAGGAATTTGATGAAGAAGAATTGGAATTGTGATTGAATATTAGTAGGCAGTACCTTCATTACTAAGTATTGGTGACGCAGTAGCATGAGTGGAACATTCTCAAGAGTAAATGCCGTTTTGCTAGCCGTGTTATTGTGCGCTTCAGTTTTGCCACAAGGTGCTGCTGCAGAAGAAGTACCTGCCGAGCACTTTGCGTTTGGTGTAGAATATGAGTGGTCGAATCTGAATGAAGATTTCGAGTCGATGACCGGATTGCCATTAGATGAGATCCTTGCGGATGTCATGCAATCTGCTGATGACGCCGGAATTGAAATGTTAATTATGGAAGAAATCACCGGTTCATCATCGATGATTATAGATCAATATGAAGATGGAAACATGATGTTTGCAGCCGCAGATGGCTCATCAGTAGAGGTCACAAAGCATGTTACCGACTTGACAATTCGTCATGGTGGACTCATGGACATGGCAATGATCACCGAGTGGTCAGATGCACGTGCTGGTTGGGATTTAACAATCTCAGGCGGCTCTGAAGGTATCTTCAATGTTGATGCTCACTACATAGAGTACCGCGATGCTAGCGGACTAATTTATGGGCACGATGTCGAAATGACTCTTGATACTGACCAAATGGTTTACGTTGACCTTCAAGGACACCTAGAAGCCGAAGACGGAGACAAAGTAATGCCTCTTGACATTCACATGGAAATGGGAGTCGGTTACGGAGTTACCAATGCAGAAAGTTCAGTAGTTTACTCTGAACCAAGCACTCTATACCAGGAAATGTCTGACCTAGAAGGTGGAGAATACCTTGATTGGCGTGTAGGAGAGGATGATGATTATGACACTTGGTGGGATTCTATGGATTCC
>Ga0209709_10001747_pt1 | contig 19731 bp, 19 predicted proteins | sample ArcticOcean_MG_C_2_FD_187435 | JGI IMG/M metagenome (GOLD analysis project Ga0209709, IMG submission 187435) | Marine microbial communities from western Arctic Ocean - ArcticOcean_MG_CB4_136 (SPAdes) (version 2) | ecosystem: Environmental > Aquatic > Marine > Oceanic | place: Arctic Ocean... | reverse complement strand
GATATTATTTCTTACGTCAATGATAGTTGGTTTATTTTTAATTATTTTCTACTATAGTTTTTCCTCTAAATTAAAATTTATATATCTAGATCTAAAAAATAATTATGCAACAGATAATAAATATTTAGCCATGATTACTGAAAATGGAATATGGATCAAAGATGAAATTGATGAATATATCTATATAATTAACGCGAAAAAAATTGATAAAGAGCTATTAAAGGAAGTTTTAATTACTCAATTTAATCTTAAATTTGAACTAGAAAATATAATCACATCTAATACAGTTGATATAACAAACACAGAATGGTTAATTTCAAATCCTGCTGTTACTGATGAGAGTAAAGTCTTAATTAAAAATAATATTCTTAAATTAAATACTCATTTTAATTTAGAAAAAATTAACAAGATGTTTGGTGACTTATCGTCTTTAAATATACTGGAGTTAAATAAATTATCCGGTGATTATGAGAGTTTAGGTTACTCAACAACAGAAGTTCGTTCACATTTAAGTAAAATTTATTCCTATCCAATTTATTTATCTTTAATGACTATGTTTTCAAGTATAATAATGCTTAACATTAAAAGAAATAGACCAATGATTTTTTATTTAATTCTAAGTATATTTATCTCAGTTATAGTATATTATTTTAATTTCTTATTTAACATACTTGGTGAAAACGGAAAAATTCCTGTTTATGCTTCAACCTTGATACCACTTTTTTTATTATTAGTTATTATTTCTATTGGATTGATCAGAATAAATGAAAAATAAATACTTTATTATATACCTATTTGTATTTCTGTGGGTAATGAATAATACTTTGGCAAGTGAAATCGTTTTTGAGGCTGATGATATTAATATCTTAAATAATGGAGATAGAATTGTTGGTAACAAGGGGGTTTCATATTCAGCTGACCATGATTTGAAGATCCAGGCAGATAGCTTTGATTACAGTAAAAGTAATTCTATTTTAACGGCTACTAAAAAAGCTAAAGCTACCTTCGCTGAAAAAAATATTATTATTAATGCTGATAAATTTATTTATAATAAAAATTTATCTACATTAAGAGCAGTAGGAAATACTGAAATTTATGATTCTGCTAATAAAATTTTATTAATTTCAAACCAAATACTTTATTACATTAATCAAAACAAAATTGAATCTTTATCGCACTCTAAAATTAAAGATGAATTGGGAAATTTATTTATAAGTAAAAATTTTATTTACACTCTAAGTGATGGCTTAATAAAGTTTGATAATTTAGAATTTATTGATGTTGAAAAAAATAACTCTCAAATTAAAAAAGCCTACATAAATGTAAAATCTAAAAAATTGATTGGAAAAGATATTTCGATTAATTTTAATAACAAAGGTTTTAACAAAGATAATGATCCAAGATTGAAGGGAAATTCAATTTCCAGTAATAGTGAAAACACTTTAATCACAAAGGGAATATTTACAACTTGTAAGAAAAATGATGATTGTCCTCCTTGGCAATTAACTGCCAAAGAAATAAGGCATGATAAAAAAAAGAAGATTATGTATTATAAAGACGCTTGGCTAAAAATTTATGATAAACCAGTTTTCTATTTTCCAAAATTTTTTCACCCAGACCCAACTGTAAAAAGACAATCTGGTTTTTTAATGCCTGCTTTTACCAGTTCTAGTAATATTGGTACATCATTTAATCTCCCTTATTTCCATGTGATTTCAGAAAATAAGGATTTGACTATACAACCTAGAATTTATGCTAATGAAAAATTGTTGTTACAAGCAGAATACCGAGAAGCTAATTTAGATTCAAAACACACAATAGATTTTAGTGCCTTTAATGGGTTAAAAGAGTCAAATAAAGGTCATTTGTTCTTGAATAGCTACAAAAGGCTTAATTTATCTTATTTTGACGAAAGCGAGTTGGATATTACACTTGAGCAAGTAACAAATGATACCTACTTAAAGGCATATAAAATTCAATCACCAATAATTAATGATGATAGTCTTTTAGAATCTTCTATGAAAGTTACGGCCTTAAAAGAGAGTCTGTCTTTAGATTTAGAGCTTAAAGTATTTGAGGATTTAACTAAAAAAAAAAGTGACAGATATGAATATATGCTACCAAATTATACTTTAATTAAAGAGTTTGATGAGGTTAATAATTTTGATGGAATTTTTTCATTGAATTCCTCAGGGCATATGAAAAATTATGACACAAATGTTTCTGAAAAAGTTTTGATTAATGACTTTTATTTCAAATCTCATTCTAAATTTAAAGATAATGGAATTAAGAGCAATTATACTTTTTTAGTTAAAAATACCAATACAGACGGAGATAACTCATTAAGATATGAAAAAAATCCTAATCATGATCTTGCAACATTAGTTGAATATAATTCAACTTATCCTCTGAAAAGAGTAACAAATGAATATACCAATATCCTCAAACCTAAGCTTTCTCTGAGGTATAGTCCAAATAAAACAAGAAATATAAGAGACGAAGAAAGAAGAATAGACACTAATAATGTTTTTTCTTTAAACAGGATTGCAAAAAATGACACTTTAGAAGGTGGTGCTTCGCTAACTTATGGCACGCAGTTTTTAAAAAAGAACCCCAAAGGAAGAGACTTGTTGGATATTAGCATCGCAAATATTATTAGAGCTGAAGAAAACCAAAAACTTCCGGGCAACAGTTCTTTGGGTGAGAAAATGTCTGATGTGTTTGGTAGCATAAATTTTAATCCAAATAAAATAATTACAACAGGATATGATTTTGCAAAAAATAATAATTTAGTAGATACAAATTATGAAATATTTAAAGGAGGATTGGAGATAAACAATTTTGTTACTAAGTTTGAATATTTAAACGAAAACAACACGCAAGGAAGAAACAGTTTTCTATCAAATAAAACTTCTTATAACGTCGATGATTCTAATAAACTGAGTTTTGAAACTAGAGAAAATAAAAAGACTAATCTCACAGAATTTTATAATTTGATTTATCAATATCGTAATGACTGTTTGATAGCGGCTATAGAATATAATAAAGACTATTATACAGATAGAGATTTAAAATCATCAGAAAATATTTTTTTTAAACTGACCATAATACCTTTTGGTAAAACAAGTAGTCCAGATCTAATGCAATGATGAATAAAATAAAAATTATATTAATATTAATTTTATTAACAATTGTAAGCACAAAATCTAATTCAAAAGAAAAGGTATTCATATTTTATAACGTTAATGATGAATTAATTACTAACATAGATGTAAAAAAAGAGTCTAGTTATCTAATCGCATTAAATAATCAATTAGCAAGATTGGATGAAAAAAAAATTTTAAACCTTTCAAAAGAATCTATTCTGCGCGAAACTATAAAAAAAATTGAACTTGCTAAGTATTTCGACCTAGGTGTAAAAAACCCTCTTGTTGATGATTATATTAAGAGTTTTTATCTAAGACTTGAGTTGAAAAATGAAAAGGAATTTCAAGTTTATTTACAAGGTTTTGGATTACCTATTAACTTTGTTAGAGAAAAAATTAAAATTGAAATTACATGGAATAAACTGATTTATGAGAAGTTTAAAGGTGATCTTAAGATTAATAAAGAAAAAATCCGTAAAGAGATTGAGTCAAATCAAGATAAAATTCAAGAAAAAATTTATTACTTATCAGAAATTGTATTTGAAATAAATAATCAGAATGAATTAGAGCAAAAGAAAATTAATATTAACGAAAGTATAAAAGAAATAGGTTTTAAAAACTCAGCCAATATCTATAGCATATCAGATAGTTCTAAATTTGGAGGTGAGATAGGTTGGGTTGCTGAAAAAGATCTTTCAAAAAAAATTTTTAATTTAACAAAAAATTTAAAAATTGGTGAGCATACAAATCCAATTAATACAGGCTCTTCTTTTTTGATATTAATGATAAATGATATTAAATATAACAAGAAGGTAACAGACATAAATCAAGAGATGAATAAAAAAATTCAAATTGAAACTGATAGACAGCTGCAACAATATTCTACAATTCATTACAACAAAATTAAGATTAATACGAATATAGATGAATTATAAACCTATTATAATTGTGGCAGGTGAACCAAATAGTATCTTTTTTGAAATTTTTTTTAAGACTATTGATAAAAATTATTTTAAGAGTCCTTTAATAATAATTGGTTCAAATGAATTGTTGAGCCGACAGATGAAAGTATTGGGTTTTGATTTTAAAATAAATTTGATTGATGAAAATTACCCAAACATGGATAAACTGAGTAATGAAAAGATTAATATTATCAATGTTAATTACAGTTTTAAAAGACCCTTTGAAAAAATTTCACAAAAATCTAATAATTATATTGCTGAGTGCTTTAAATTAGCACTTAAGATAATAAAAAGAAAAAATTACTTAAAACTTATTAACGGTCCTATTGTAAAAAAAAGTTTTTTAAATGGAAAATCTTTGGGTATTACAGAATATTTAGCACAAAAAACTAAAAGAAAAAATAAAGTTGCGATGTTAATTTTTAACAAAAATTTGTCAGTTAGTCCAATTACAACACATCTTGCTTTAAAAGATGTACATAAACATATCTCAAAACAAAGAATATACACTCACATTAAATTAATTACTGAGTTTTATAAAAAAAATTTTAAATATAGGCCTAAAATTGCAATAACTGGTCTAAATCCTCATTGTGAAAGTAATTTTAAAGATTGTGAAGAGAGCGCCACAATTATACCTGCAATTAAAAACTTGAAGGCTAAAAATTTCAAAGTTGAAGGCCCCTTTCCTGCAGATACTATATTTGTACAAGAGCATTTAAAAAAATTTGATGTAATCGTTGGAATGTACCACGATCAAGTTCTCACTCCTATGAAAGCTTTATTTGGTTTTAATGCAGTAAATATAACTCTAGGCTTACCTTTTGTTCGTATTTCACCAGATCATGGTCCAAATTCTTCCATGCTAGGTAAGAATTTATCTGACCCAAAAAGCTTAATAGAAGCTTTAAAATTTTTAGATAAATAAATGTTTATTAAGCCCAAAAAAAGTTTAGGTCAAAATTTTTTAATAGATCACAATGTTTTAGAGCAAATTGTTGATGTGGTTGAAATTACAAATAAAGAAGTTTTAGAAATAGGTCCTGGAAGTGGAAACTTAACCACATTTATTTTAAAAAAAAATCCAAAAAAAGTTTATGTAATAGAAAAAGATGATGATTTAGCTTTATTATTAGAAGATAAATTTAATGATGAAATTAACATTATTAATGATGATATTTTAAAAGTATCTGAAGGTAAAATTTCTAGTCAAAAACTTACTGTATTTGGAAATTTACCCTACAATATCTCTACTGAAATTCTTTCAAGATGGATAGTAAACATAAGTAAAAATTTTTGGTTTGAGAGCTTGGTGCTAATGTTTCAAAAAGAGGTTGCTGAAAGAATTCTCGCAAAGTCTAATAGTTCAAAATATGGACGATTAGCTATTTTATCAAATTGGAAATTAAATATTAAAAAAATAATTGACATTAAACCACAAAGTTTTTCACCGCGTCCAAAGATTGATAGCACACTCCTGTTATTTACTCCGAGAGAAAACTTCTTTGTGTTAAAAAATGCTAAAAACCTTGAAATGATCACTAGAACTTTTTTTAGTCAAAGAAGAAAAATGCTTAAAAAACCTTTTAACCAAATATTTAATAATCCGAAGGAAGTTTCTGAAAAATTTGGTATTGATCTCAATCTTCGACCTCAAAATTTGGAACCAGAAATATATTTTAAGCTTGTTAAGGAATATGAGGATTTAAGAGGTTAGTTTATCAACGTGTTTTCTTATATATTCCTTATCATAATCTTTTGATCCATTATCAATTTCAGCTTCAATTAAATTGTTAATTTTAGAATAACAATTATTAAGATCATCATTTATAATTACATAATCATAGTTAATCCAATGCAAAACATCTCTACTAAAGTCTTTCATTCTCTCTTCTACAATCAATTTATCTTTCATATCTCTATTTGATAGTCTTTCAAATAAGACTTCTTTACTAGGCGGCAAGATAAAAAAAGTAATTAGTTTATAATTTAATTCTTTATTTTTTATTTGATCAGCTCCCTGCCAATCAATATCAAATATTACATTTTTTCCTTTTTCTAATCTTTCTATAACTGGTGTTATTGTTGTTCCATAGTAGTGACTAAATACTTTTGCATATTCCAAAAATTCTTCGTTTTTAACTAATCTTTCAAATTTTTCGTGATTAACAAAATAATAATCTTGATCTGGAATTTCACTGGATCTTGGTTTTCTCGTAGTATGAGATATTGATATTTGGAAATTTTTATTTTTTGATAATAGCTTAACTAAAGTTGTTTTACCTGCCCCAGATGGGGATGATAAAATCACCATTATCCCATCTTTTTGTATGGACATCTAAATTTCTAGTTAGCCTTGCCTTCAATAAATTTAACAGCGTCACCGACGGTTAAAATTTTTTCTGCTTGGCTGTCAGAAATTTCTGATCCAAATTCCTCCTCGAAGGCCATTACTAATTCAACTGTGTCTAAGCTATCTGCTCCAAGATCATCTATAAAGCTTGATTCTTCTTCAATCTTAGATTCATCAATACCTAGGTGGTCTGCAACAATTTTTTTTACTTTTGCAAAAATTTCATCTGACATATTGTTCCTTTTTTGTTATATTTCGTTAATAGTTTAAAAAGTAGTTTTGTCAACCCAAATACATGCCTCCATTAACATGCAATGTTTCTCCATTAATGTAGTCAGAGTGGTCTGAACTTAAGAAAATTACAGCATTAGCTATATCATCAGGTTTTCCAAGTTTATTAGATGGAATTTTTGCAATTATTGCCTCTTTATGCTTTTCATCAATTTGATCAGTCATTGCGGTGCTTATAAAGCCAGGAGATATACAATTCACATTTATATTTTTTTTTGCATACTCTATAGCCAAGCTTTTAGACATGGCAACAATACCTGCTTTTGACGCTGTATAGTTTGCTTGACCAGCATTACCCGTGTGTCCTACTACTGATGTTATATTAATTATTTTTCCAGATTTATTTTTTAACATTTTCTTTACTGAATATTTGCACATTAAAAAAGTGGAAGTTAAATTAATATCTATAACCCTCATCCATTCCTCTAAACTCATTCGAATTGTTAAATTGTCTTTTGTAATACCAGCATTATTAACTATACAATCAAGAGATCCACCCAATTCTTCTGTTGCATTATTTATAAATTCTTCAATTTTTTCATGTTGAGAAATATCAAACTTTAGTATTTTAATATTATTAAATTTTTTTTTTAATTCTTCTAATTTTTCAATTCTTGTTCCTGTAGCCAAAATATTAGCACCACTTTCAAAGAGTTTTTCAACTATTGAATTCCCAATTCCTCCTGAGGCACCAGTGACTATAATATTTTTATTTTTTAAACTATCCATTAATATTAATTAACCTTATATCTTCCTCAGTATTAATTGCACTAACTTTAACATTTCTGTCAATTCTCTTTATCAAACCTGATAAAATTTTACCTGGTCCTATTTCTATAAATTGATTAACTCCTTTGTTAATCATTAGTAGGACACTTTCTCTCCAACACACTCTACTTTCAATTTGTTTAACCAGTAGATCTTTTAATTCATTTGAATTAATTATCTCTTTTCCAGTTACATTAGAGATGAGAGTGTTCTTAGGTTCTTTAAAATTTAGTTTTGAAATTTCTTCTTTCATCACAAGTGTTGCCTTATTCATTAATTTGCAATGAAAAGGAGCACTTACAGGTAGTTTTATATTTTTAATATTAGCATTCTTTAAATCTTTCATCATTTTTTCTAAATTATCAATAGTACCACTTAAAACGATTTGACCTTCTGAATTATCATTTGCAATATAGCACTCATATTTAGATCTATTTTCTTCAATAATATTTTCTATTTTATCAATCCTAGATCCAAGAACTGCAACCATTCCACCTACCCCGTTTGGAACTGAGCTTTGCATGGCTTTACCTCTAATTTTTAATATTCTTAATGTATCGGGAAATGACAAAGATCCTGCACTAGCCAGAGCTGAATACTCACCTAATGAGTGACCCGCAAAAAAAGATGCTTTATTTAAATCAACATCAAACTCTTCTTTAATTAATTTAAATATTGAATAGCTAACTAAAAATATTGCAGGCTGAGTATTCTCAGTTAAGTTTAGCTCTTCTTTTGATCCACTTAAGATTAGGTTGGATATAGAAAAGCCGAGTGTATCATCGGCTTCTTTGAATAAATTTTGAATTAAGCTATATTTATCATATAAGTCTTTACCCATTCCCACTAATTGAGAGCCTTGTCCTGGAAAAATAACAGAAAACATTTAAATATTTAAACTTTATTGTGGTTTTAAGTGTTGTAATTCAATTATTATACTAGTATATCCTCACTTTTTATTAAAGAACAATTATGAATTTATACGAACACACAATAGTCACCAGACAAGATACTGGCCCTGCTCAGATTAAACAATTAACTGAGAAATATTCTAAAATAATTGAGAAAAATGATGGTGAAATAGTTCAAACTGAGGAATGGGGATTGTTAAATTTAGCTTATGATATTAAAAAAAATAGAAAAGGTACATATATACACTTTAAAATCAAAGGTGCTGGAAAAATTATTGATGAGCTAGAAAAGAATGAAACTATTGATAAAAACCTTTTAAGATACATGACTGTTAGAGTTAAAAAATTTGATTTAGAAGCTAAATACTTTTCAAAAAAAGATGAGTATGAAAAAAAAGAATATAAAAAAGAATATAATAGAGATTAATTATGCCATCTAAAAAAAGAGCTGGAAACAAAAAAGATAAACAAAGTAATTTTGCTAAACTAAGTATTTTTCAACCAAATAAATATAAGTTTAAAAAGTCTTGTCCCCTATCTGCTAAAGGTGCACCAGAAGTTGACTACAAAAATATTAGATTATTAAAAAAATACATGTCTGAGAATGGTAAGATTTTACCTTCAAGAATTACAAATGTTTCACAAAAAAAACAAAGAGAGCTTTCATTGTCAATTAAGAGAGCTAGAAATCTGGCGTTAATTTAAATGAAAGTTATACTTTTAGAAAACTTGAGAAGAATTGGATCAATTGGAGAAATCATAGAGGTAAAAAGAGGATTTGCTAGAAATTTTCTAATTTCAAATAAGAAAGCTCTTTATGCTTCAAAAGAAAATATTGCTGAAGTTGAAAAAATTAAAACTGAATTAGGAAAAAAAGATAATGAAAAAAAGAAAGAAGCTCAAAAAATTTCAGAACAAATTAATGGTAAGGAATATGAGATTAAAAAGTTAAGTACAGAAAATAAAGAACTTTACGGTTCTGTGAAGCCAACTGAGATTGCAAATTTAATGCAAGATAATGAAAAGCTTGATATTAAACCTTCAATGATACAGCCCATAATTGAAATCAAATCAATTGGTAAATTTAAGGTAAAAATTATTTTACACTCTGAAATAGATTCTGAAATTACAATCAATGTAGTTACGGCTGATACTATTCAATAATTATACAATTTTTTCCCCAGCATATATTTATTATTTTTTTAAATCTGTTTTCAGATAATATTGCTATATGGAAAACAATTTGAGTGTCGTTAAGGATACCTTTAAAGAACTACCTAATAATGTTGAGGCTGAACAAGCAGTGATAGGATCTATATTGGTTCAAAATGAAATATTTGATGAAATAAATACCATTATTTCAAGCATCAATTTTTATGACCCCATGCATCAAAAAATTTTTTCAGCGATTGAAGGTCTTATCTACAAAGGAATGCTTGCAAACCCAATTACATTAAAAAATTACTTTGAAGATGAAAAAGATGAATTAAATGTTCCTGAATATTTAGTCAAGGTTACAAAATTTTCTACACCACCAAGGCAAGCAATTGAATATTCAAGAATTATTTATGATATGTTTGTAAGAAGAGAGTTAATTAAGATATCTGAAAACACAATCGATGCAGCAAAACTAAATGCATTAGATGTAAATGGGCAGAATATTATAGAAAACTCTGAAAGACTTTTGTTTGATTTGGCAGAAAAAGGATCTTTTAATTCATCCTTAGTTAAATTTGATGAGGCAATGAAACAAACTATTGAGATGGCTTCTGCTGCATACCGTAATGAAGAGGGAATTGTTGGTGTTCCAACAGGTCTAAGAGATTTAGATGATAGATTGGGTGGACTTCACAACTCTGATTTGATTATTATCGCTGGAAGACCTTCTATGGGTAAAACAGCTTTAGCCACAAACATAGCTTTTCATGCTGCTCAAAAATTACAAGAAAGTGGAAAAAAATCTTCTGTTGCTTTTTTCTCTCTAGAGATGTCTTCAGAACAATTATCTACGAGGATTTTAGCAGAACAGTCTAGAATTAAATCAAATGATATTAGAAGGGGAAGAATTTCGGATGAACAGTTTGATAAATTTATTGAAACATCAAAAAATATATCAGAATTACCTTTGTATATAGATGAAACGCCAGCCATTAGCATTGCAGCAATGAGCAATAGAGCAAGAAGAATTAAAAGACTATTTGGTTTAGATTTGATTGTAGTTGATTATATTCAATTAATGAGAGGATCAGGAAATAATAGAGATGGTAGAGTGCAAGAAATTTCAGAGATCACACAGGGACTTAAAGCAATGGCAAAAGAACTTAAGCTTCCTGTGATTGCGCTTTCGCAACTATCAAGAGCTGTTGAGCAAAGAGATGATCATAAACCTCAACTTTCAGATTTAAGAGAATCTGGATCAATTGAACAAGATGCAGATGTTGTAATGTTTGTTTATAGAGAGGCTTATTATCTTGAAAGAAAAGAGCCTCGACCAGCAACTGTAGAACATGCTGAATGGCAAGCGAAAATGAATGAAGTTTCAAATCTAGCAGAACTTATAATAGGAAAACAAAGGCATGGTCCCACAGGCAATATAATGGTTGAATTTGAAGCAATGTTTACTAAATTTAAAGATGCACAAATTAATTAATATCCCATATATATTATCAACAAATGTTAGCTAATTTTTATCACAATACAATTCTCAAAAACCCTAAATCAATTTTTTTATTATTAATAATTACTTTAATAAGTTTTGGTTATTTTACTAAAGACTTTAGACTAGATGCATCATCTGACACTCTTTTAATCGAAGGTGATCCAGACCTCAAATATTTAAGAGAAGTAACTGAGAGATATGGTTCTAAAGAATATTTAGTCTTAACTTACACTCCTAATGAAGAAATGATTAGTGAATCTTCAATTAATAACCTGTTAAGTTTAAAATATAAAATTCAAAGTTTAAATTGGGTTCATAGTGTCGTTACATTGTTGGACATACCATTATTAAACAACTCTGAAGCAGCCCTGCAAGAAAGGCTTGAAAGTTTTAAAACACTGAAGGATGAGGATGTAGATAAAAAAAGAGGATTTCAGGAAATTTTAGATAGTCCCGTTTTTAGAAATTTTGTGATCAGTGAAGATGGCACTACAAGTGGTATTATTGTATATATTAAAAAAAATATTCTTGAAAATATTGAAAAAAAAACCTCAAAGGAAATTGAAAATTATAAAGATACTTTAAAGAAAAAAAACCATGAAAATATTCTTCAAATAAGAGAGGTCATTAAAGTTTATAATGATGTTGGAAAAATATACCTAGGTGGAATTCCCATGATAACTGATGATATGATGTCGTTTATTAAAAGTGACATTTTAGTTTTTGGTCTTGGAGTTCTTTTATTTATAATCGCTACTCTTTGGTTTGTTTTTAGAAAACTGATATGGATCATAGTTCCAATTAGTAGTTGTTTTTTTTCAGTTATAATTATGACAGGCCTTCTTGGTCTTCTGGGGTGGAAAGTAACTGTAATTTCTTCCAACTTCATTGCGCTAATGCTGATTTTAACAATGGCAATGAATATTCACATGAGTACTCGTTTTTTACAATTAAGAAATGATTTTCCAAATTCAAATAACCTTGAAATTATCTCAATGACAACAAGTAAAATGTTTTTGCCCATTATTTACACTGTACTAACGACTGTGTGTGCTTTTCTATCTTTGGTATTTAGTGGCATTAAACCTATTATAGATTTTGGTTGGATGATGACTTTTGGATTAATTACATCTTTTATTATTACCTTTACTTTGTTGCCTACACTTTTAAGCTTTGTTTCAAGCAACAATATAAAAATCAAAGAAGACAGTGATTCAAAAATTACATCTTTTTTTGGAAGAATTTCTATAAACAATAAAAATACAATATTCACAATGACTGTCCTAGTTATTATTCTTAGTGTAGTTGGAATAAGTCGCCTTGAAGTAGAGAACAGTTTTATAAATTATTTTAATAAAAATACTGAAATATACAAGGGTATGAAACTTATAGACGAAAAGCTTGGTGGAACCACACCACTAGAAGTGATTTTAAAATTTCCTAAAAATGAAAAAACTGAGTCGATTGAAAATGATGAATTTGAAGATTGGGGAGAGGATGAAGATACAAACGATGAAAAATATTGGTTTACCAAAGATAAGGTTGAAAGAATTAAATCTGTGCATGATTATCTTGATGGATTAACTCCAGTTGGTAAGGTTTTATCTTTTAGTTCAATTATTGAGGTTGCTACACAATTAAATAATAATAAACCTTTAGGTAGTCTAGAATTGGGTGTTCTATACACTAAAATTCCAGAAAGTATTAAAAAAGATATTATTGATCCTTATATTTCAATTAAAGATAATGAAGCTAGAATAAGTTTAAGAATTATAGATTCTCAAGATGGACTAAGAAGAAATGATTTAATTAAAAAAATTAATTATGATCTAAAAAATAAATTAAAATTAAATGACGAAGAATTTAAACTTGCTGGGGTTTTAATATTATTTAATAATTTGCTTCAAAGCCTCTTTAAATCACAAATACTAACGTTAGGATTGGTAATGATTGGTATTTTTGCAATGTTCATGATTCTTTTTAGAAATATTAAACTATCTTTAATTGGTGTGGTTCCAAATTTTATTGCTGCTTTTTTTATTTTAGGCATTATTGGTCTACTAGGAATACCCCTTGACATGATGACTATTACTATAGCTGCTATCACCATTGGAATTGCTGTAGATAATAGCATTCATTACATATATCGATTTAAAGAAGAATTTTTAAAACATAAAGATTATCATAAAACATTAAGAATTTGTCATTCAACAGTTGGCGTTGCCATACTTAATACTTCAATAACAATAGTATTTGGTTTTTCAATCCTAGTTTTTTCTAAATTTATACCAACTATTTATTTTGGTGTATTTACTGGTATCGCAATGTTGTTAGCTATGATTTCAGTCTTAACTTTACTTCCAACTCTTATTTTAATTAGCAAACCTTTTGGGAAATAAAATTTACAATGATCGATGCTTTAAAAAATTTTTATGACGCAATATCAGTTATAGACTTAATATACTTAGTTGTTACGATTTTATCAGTGGTTAAATGTTATCGTAAAGGCTTTATCCTCAGCTTGCTAGCAGCATCTAAATGGCTTTTGGCTTACGTTGTAACTTTAATTTTATTTTCTAGAATTAAACCATATTTCAAAAATATAATTGATAGTGAATATGTGTTAGACATATCACTTGGTATTGTTATTTTTGTTTTAGTTATTTTTGCTATACTCATGATTAACAAAGCTATTGGTAAGGCTATTAAATTTGTTGGTTTAGGAAAGCTTGATTCTATTTTTGGATTATTTTTTGGTTTTATAAGAAGTTATATAGTTTGTGTTTGCTTATTTTCTTTCATAGATATTGTTTATAATTATAATAAATGGCCAATTAACGTTGATAAATCATACACCTTCCCATACCTTGAAAAAGGTAGTAATTATCTAGTAAAAGAATTTCCAAATGAAGAAACATATCAAGATTCTAGAGAAAAAGTTAAAGATCTATAATCCCAAATTAAAAGAAGAATGTGGTGTATTTGGTATTAGTAATAGCAATGATGCCGCCGCCCTTACAGCACTAGGACTTCATGCTTTACAACATAGAGGCCAAGAAGGTTGTGGAATTGTAACTTTTGATAGAGAAAAATATTACTCAGAAAAAAGATTTGGTTTAGTTGGTGATAATTTTAACAAAGAAAAAGTGCTGAAGAGCTTACCCGGCAATTATGCTGTAGGACATAACAGGTATAGTACCACTGGAGATAATACTTTAAGAAATATTCAGCCTTTTTTTGCAGATACTAATGCAGGAGGTATCGGTGTTGCTCATAACGGGAACTTAACAAACTCTATCACTCTTAGAAATAAACTAGTTCAGGATGGTGCAATTTTTCACACAACATCTGACACTGAAACTATTGTTCAATTAATTGCAAAATCAAAAAGAAATAAAACAATTGATAAAGTAATAGATGCTATTTTTCAAATTCAAGGAGGATATGCTTTGGTAATGCTTACACAAAATATTTTAATAGGTGTAAGGGATCCTTATGGAATAAGACCTTTGGTAATTGGAAAAATAAAAGACAGTTATGTTTTTACTTCTGAAACTTGTGCACTAGATATTATTGGAGCAAAATATGTAAGAGATGTTGAAAATGGTGAAGTTGTTTACGCAGAAGGTAATGAATTAAAAAGCATTAAACCCTTCCCTGCTAGAAAAGTTCGTCCATGTGTTTTTGAATATATCTATTTTGCTAGGCCAGATAGTTTACTAAATGGTAAATCAGCTTATGAACATAGAAAAAAATTTGGGGTTGAGCTTGCAAAAGAAAATAAAATTGATGCTGATATAGTTGTACCCGTTCCAGATTCAGGAAATGCGGCAGCACTTGGGTTTGCACAACATCTTGGAATAAACTTTGAATTAGGCTTAATTAGAAATCACTATGTTGGTCGAACTTTTATTGAGCCCAGTCAAAAAATTAGAAGCCTTGGAGTAAAATTAAAATTAAATGCTAACCAATCAACAATTAAAGATAAAAAGATAATATTAATAGATGACTCCTTAGTAAGAGGAACAACATCTCACAAGATTGTAAAAATGCTTTATGATTCAGGTGCAAAAGAAGTTCATGTTAAAATTGCTTGTCCAGAAATTAGATATCCAGATTTTTATGGAGTTGATACGCCAACCAAAAAAGAACTTCTTGCTGCCAATAAAACTAATGAAGAAATTTGTGAATACATTGGTGCTAAATCTTTAGACTTTCTCTCAATTCAAGGAATGTATAGAGCAATGGGCTTCAAAAAAAGAGATGAAGCATATCCTCAATTAACAGATCATTATTTTACAGGTGAATATCCGATTAAACCTATAGATGAACTTGGTGATGATAAAATTACTCAATTATCTTTATTAAGCACAGCATCTAATAACTAAAATTGGAAAAGTAAAACTTACTGAGATAAAAAAAGGCTCAAAGAGGATTATTTATTATTAAAAAAATATTTATAAAACTATACGCATACTAATTTAAACTATTTTACTATAAGCAAGGCAAATCAGAAGATCTCCAACCGTCAAAGCCGTCAGATATATTTGTACTTATGTAATTATCATTTTCTAATAATTGAGCAACAAATTGAGATCTTTGACCAACCTTGCACATGGTTAAAACTTCATAGTCTTTACTAATTAACAAATCTTTGAATTCTTTTAAAAAATTTTCATCTTTGATTGTTAAAAAATAGGTTTTTAAACCTAATTTTTCTCCATCTGGTTTACCATAGCTATCCCATTCATCTTGTGTTCTTACATCTAATAGTATCTTTTTTGAATCTGATTTTAGATAATCCTTGATATCCTCTGACATTAATTGTTTGATCATATTGTTAGGGTAAAATTACTACAATATCATATTGCTAGCTATAAATTAATGACTTTAAATTTACCCTTATAGCGCTATATATAAATCAATGATTAATCACAAAGAGCATATAATAAAATATTTTGAGTCAGGTATCAAAGATATAAAAAATTTTAAAATAGGTATCGAACATGAAAAATTTTTATTTGATCAAAAAACAAATAAAAGAGTAAATTATTTGACTGTCCAAAAAATGTTTTCTGCTTTAACCAAATTTGGTTGGGAGCCAATAAAAGAAAAAGAAAATATTATAGGATTACAAAAAGATGGAAAAAGTATTACCTTAGAGCCTGGCAATCAAATAGAATTATCTGGTGATAAGCTAAATGATATTCATGATGCATGTACTGAATCACATGATTATTTATTTGAACTAAAACAAGTAATTAAAAAAATTGGCTTAAAAATCGTTAGTGCTGGTTTTGATCCCATTTCAACACTTAGTGAGGTTCCTAATAATCCTAAACAAAGATATCAAGTGATGACAAAAGACATGCCTAGTGGTGGTTCATTAAGTCTAGACATGATGTATAGAACTTGTGGCACTCAATTAAACCTTGATTACAACTCAGAAAAAGATTTTATAAAAAAGTTTAAAATAATTAACTCATTGGTTCCAATATCAATTGCATTATTTGCTAACTCCTCAATAGTTGAAAAAAAAAATAGTGGCTACATGTCTTATAGATCAAGAGTATGGCAAGAAACTTCAAGAGGTGGCCTTCCTGAGGTTTTCTTTGATAACATGAACTTTGAAAAATATGCAGATTTTGCTGTTAACTTTCCTCTACTATTTATTCAAAATAACAAAGAATATTTATCAGGAAAAAATTATTCTTTTTTAGATTTTATGGATGGAAAAATTAAGGAAATAAATAATAGACTACCAACAGAAGATGATTTAACTACTCATCTAAGTACTATATTTACAGAAAATAGATTAAAAAAATATATTGAATTGAGATCAATGGATACATGTGGGTGGGACTGTTTGTGTGCTGGTCCAGCTTTTAACACAGGAATTTTATATGGAAATTTAGATGAAACTTATGAGCTAATTTCTAAATGGGATAAAAGTAAAGTTATTAATGCTTACTTTGAGGCTCCTAAAAAAGGTTTTAATACAGAGTTAATGGGTAAAGATTTGCTATACTGGTCCTCGTTGCTGCTCAATTTATCTAAAAAAGGTTTAGAAAATAGAGATGTCTTAAATAAATCTAATGAAAATGAGGCTAAATTTTTAAACCACTTAGAAAAGTTGATTGATAGTAAAACAACAAATGCAGATCATATGATTAATAAATTTTCTAAAGATGAAAATTTAAGTGAACTGTATGATAAATAAAATTGTTGCTATTCAAGGAAATCACCCTTCTAAACTTGATCCCAAAAGTGATACTAGTATATTTCTTGCTGTAGAAGCTCAAAATAGAAATTGTAAAATATTCTATTATGAACCGAAAGACCTTTCGATAATAAGTGATAAAGTACTAGCTAAGGGCTATTATATAAAATTTACTTATACTAATAAAAATTTCTTTAAGATTATAAGTAAGCAAACATTGGATTTATCTAGATGTAAATATCTACTCATACGTCAAGATCCCCCTTTTAACTTAGAATATATTTCAACAACATACATATTAGATAAAATTAAAGATAAGGTTAAAATTGTTAATAACCCAACATCTATAAGAAATATATCCGAAAAATTATACTCAACTAGATTTCAAAAATATATGCCTGCCACCATTTTTACAAAAGATATTAAAGAAATTAAAAAATTTTTTAAAAAAAATAAAAAAATTATAATTAAGCCTATACACAGTTTTGGAGGTAACGATATTCATCTTGTTCAAACTACTTTTAAAAATACTTTCATTTCTAAATTTATTAAAAAACATGGTCATATAATGTGTCAAAAATTCTTATCAAAAATACAATATGGGGATAAAAGGGTTTGGTTAATTAATGGAAAAATATGTGGGGCAATATCAAGAATTCCTAAGGAAGGTTCCTTTTTAAGTAATTTAAGTAAAGGGGCTAAGGCAATAACAGCAAAACTGAATAAAACTGAATTAAAAATTTCTAAAATAATTGCAAAAGATTTAAAAAATCAAAATATCTATTTTGCAGGAATAGACTTCATAGATCAAAAGCTAAATGGAGACATTAATGTAACTTCTCCTACTGGCCTCAAAACTTATTTTGATCTCACGGGAATAAATCTTGCTAAAGTTTTTTGGAAAGGTTTAAAAGCTTGAATAATTTAACTGAACAGCAAAAAGGTTCATTATTAGCTTTTGTTGCTGTAATGTTTATTACACCTGACTCTTTATTCATCAGACTTTCTAATGTTGATACTTGGGGTTTAGTATTCTATCGAGGACTTATTCCTTTTATTACTGTCTTTCTTGGGATGTTAATAATTTATAAATTAAATTTTTTTAAAATGCTTTTCTCAAGTGGGTATCATGGGCTACTCTATATAGGAACTTTTTCAATTACTAATATTACCTTCGTTGTATCAATACAAAATACAAATGTTGCTAACACATTAGTTATGATTGCTATGGCTCCTATGCTTTCTGCTGTTCTTGGTGCAATATTTTTAAAAGAATTTCCTGATAGAAAAACATGGATTGCAATTCTTGTAACCTTTACGGCAGCTATTTATATATTTTACGACTCAATACAACTTGGTAATTTTTTTGGTGATATTTTAGGCTTAATAACTGCGCTTGGTTTGGCTGTTGGCGCGGTTACTATTAGATCTGCAAAAGATAAAAACTTAGTTCCTGCAGCTGTTGTTGGAAAGTTACTTGTGGCTTTATTCGCACTGTTATTCATAGAAAGTTTTGCACTAACAGGTAATGACTTAATTATTGTTCCACTTATGTGTATTATGTGCGTTGCTATACCTTTTGTATTAGTCACTATTGCACCAAGGTTCATTCCTGCTGCAGAAGTAAATCTATTCTTTCTTTTAGAGACTATTATTGGACCTATTTGGGTGTGGTTGATTATTAAAGAACAACCAAGCCTTGAAACGATTTATGGGGGAGCCGTAATCATAACCGCCATTGGAATCCACTCTTTCCTCAAAATAAAGAATTCATAATCAAACCACAATAAAGACTTGATTTACATCTAGATCACAAATAAGTACGGTCAATTTTATGAATAAAGTTTTAAAAAATTCTTGGGCACTATTTATGGGCATGGGCTTCCTTATGATGGCCTATGGATTCCAAAGTTCTCTCTTAGGTGTAAGAGCTGTGCAAGAAGATTTTAGTCTGGCAGCAACTGGTTTTATGATGTCAGGGTATTTTGTTGGATATTTTATTGGCACATCAACAATTACCAGTCTTATATCTAGAGTTGGTCATATTAGAGTTTTTGCAGCCTTTGCATCTTTAGCGTCTTTAGTTATTTTGGTTCACTCAGTTTTTATTAATCCACTTGTTTGGTTTTTCTTAAGAGTGTTAACAGGAATAAGCATGGTTTGTATTTATACAGTTGCTGAAAGTTGGTTAAACGATAGATCATCCAATAAAAATAGAGGAAGTGTTTTGTCTATTTATATGGTTATTTTATATGGCTCAATGGGTATAGGAATGTTTTTACTAAATTTTAGCAATCCTATAAATTATGAGCCTTTCATTTTAATTTCAATCATTACATCTATTGCTCTTATTCCAATTCTATTAACTAAAAAAAAACCACCTACATTTAAAAAAATTAAAGGTATGCCTTTAAAAGAACT
>Ga0209709_10001742_pt1 | contig 19797 bp, 14 predicted proteins | sample ArcticOcean_MG_C_2_FD_187435 | JGI IMG/M metagenome (GOLD analysis project Ga0209709, IMG submission 187435) | Marine microbial communities from western Arctic Ocean - ArcticOcean_MG_CB4_136 (SPAdes) (version 2) | ecosystem: Environmental > Aquatic > Marine > Oceanic | place: Arctic Ocean... | reverse complement strand
AAACTTATCCATATCTGCTGATTCTTGCCCTTTCATCAATTGGAGTATTGCTCTTGTTGATGGCCTTTCTTGGATGGAGCCTTCGTAAGAATCCCTAATATAATCTTGCGCGGCTAAATAAGGGAAGGGTATTATCCGCGCATACATTGACCTTAGATAAGCGGAGGTGAGAGCGGTGGATGACGAAGAAATGGATGACCGCCTCGTAGCCCTTCGCGCTCGTGTTCAGGCCAAACTTGCGGCCTCAGAAACAGCGAAAACGACTCGCCAGCAGGTTGCTGAAGAGGAGTTAGTCGTCGAAGCACACGAACTTGACAAAGCAGTTGAAGAAGCAACTGTTCGTTTTCATGCCAAAGTCGATGAACTCGACCGATCTGATAAATCGAGACTCCTCACCCTTGCCGCCTCACTGATTTTGATTGGAAGTATCCTCGGCATGGCATCAGGTGCATTGATTCTCAACGGCAATCCAGATGATTTGTTGTCTTCGGCTTTGTTTGAAAGAGCTGAGCGAGTCGACGTCTCCGGTATTGCACTGGAAGGCGAGGGAGACGGAAGTGGCGTGGCCAATGTCACCATTCAGTTACTCAACATCGACACCGATGAAGTGATTGCTGAGATGGCAACGAATAATGAGGGCCGGTTCAGGTTTCAAGATATTTTGGGCACACCCATGACGCTTCATGTTGAAGCGGAAGGTTACATCACTGTTGAACGTGATTTTATCCCAGAAAAAGCAGGGGTTAATCCAATTACAATGACACCTGGAGAGGGATTGCGTATCGAAGAAGGCATAACTTCTGATGATGGTTGGGTCCTTGAATCAGCAGTGGGTCTTTCGACAATGGTCGGAGTATTTACAATATTAACTGCCTTTGTTGGCTTCCAAGCGGCGGTCGAAGTTCGTCGAGCAAAACGCTATCGAAGAACACAATTTTTAGCAGGAATCGCTTTATTCAGCCGTGGGTTAATCGTGTTTGGACCAGTGATGATTCTTGCCGGAATGATCCTCCTGAGTATTTCAAAGGAACAATTTGATGATTTTGGCGGTGATTGAATGTACCTCATCACGGTTGAAGGTGGTGATGGCTCTGGCAAAGGAGAAGCCGCACGTATCTTGCTTGAATTGGCGGCGGAGTATCCGTTTCCTGAAGTGCATGCTACTCACGAACCAAGGCGACACAGTGAACTTGGTAAGTTGGCCCTTACTTCGGTAAAGTTGGGCAATAAAACACCGCTTGAAGAAGCGGGTCTTTTTGCCGCAGATCGCCTTGACCATTCCCACACTTGGATTCGACCCTTATTGCAAAAAGGCCATGTGGTCATCTCCGATCGAAACATCCATTCATCTTTGATTTACCAAGGAGTCGTTGGTGAACTTGGTGTCGACCATGTTGCGAAAATGAACGCTGCTGCCATGATTCCAGATTTGGTATTGTGGATTGATTGCGACCCTGATAAAGCAATGAAACGTATTCAATCGGGTACATTACGGATGAACAGTGAAAAACAAGAGTATTTTGAAACTGCAGAAATTCAACGGACGATTCGAAAAGGTTTCATCGATTTACTTTCCGGCGACATCAAAGCCCCGGCACCTTTTGACAAATGTTGCGTTGTTGGGCCTATATTGAACGAAGGTGGGCTTGATGAACTCAAGAAGAAACTTCGCGCTGAACTTCGCGCTTTCTTTAATCGTAAGCCTGCACCTCTCAATGTTGTAGCAGATGAAGTTGACCGCTATTTACTTCTCACTTTAGTTTCTGATGTCAAAAAACAACGACGCCTCCCTGGCGCACCTCAAGAGCGAACAGCCATCCACATTGGTTGGCTGTCTGGGCGTTCTCCTGCCGAATGGATGGCGTATGCTGAATCCAAGTGGGATTCCGATAAAGCCGGTGTAAATGACGTTCCTGCCACACCCCATGCACATTCATGTTGGTCCGTTTTAGGGACATTATCCCTAATTGTCGGGTCAAGTGAAGTTCCACGTCTCCACAAAGCGTTTGGGCCGCACCGAATGGTGACGCAACGCCATACTCAGAGGCTCGTCAAGTGGCTCGAGAAAACCCGTTGGATTCACAAACAACAATCCCATGTTCCTTTTGCCGAAGCGCAAGTGTTCAAACTCAGAGACAGTCGTTTAGGTTACGGGCGTTTAGCTCTCGCCATGTGGCCTCTGCGAACTCAAATCGCCTCATGGCGTCGGGCAAATCCGGAGGCTGAATGGATAGATGCCTTACGTTTGATTTTGATTCCAATCGATGGAAGACCGCCACGACCTTCAATTCGCAAAGCGGTCGGATACATTTGTAAGCGCCTTGAAATGTTGAGCAGTGGTCATGAAATGTGCCCAGTTCCTTCGACCATGGAAGAGTTACTCGTATGGTGGGAAACTCCACCGCCCAAAGACTGATCACTCTTCTTCTTTGATTTGAAGTTCAAATCGGACATTTGCCGGCAAATGTACCTCGCTGGCATTTTCAAAATACCGAGGTCGTGCAGAATAAGCCGCAGCAGTCAGTATTGCAATGCCGATTCCAAAGGGCGCACCAGTGAGGGGTCGAGTGAAATTATTCGACTCATAACCTGTGAGTAATTGAGTGAATCCATCAATGATCAGAGGTACGCAAAGAACAGCACCCATACCAACCCATGCCAGCGTTCTGCGATTGTCTCTATAGATTTTTTCAAGCCAGCTGTCTGGCAACAAAGAAAGGCATGTATCCTTGATTGTCCAACGATTGTAGCCATAGCGAGAGAACACCAGACCACCGATGGCAAGTCCAAAGAAGATTCCAATATCACGGGTGCACACTGGCATTTGGTTTCCATTAATTTCCAATGACCGTTCGTGTTTGTTATGGCAATTTAAATCACCAAACATGTAGATAAAACCAGTGTATGGGTCCAGTTCAGACCAAGCAAAAGGCTCGTGGAGATGTACTGTTCCATCTTCATGTACATGGGTCAATGCGCTTGGAGTATTGCCTTCGGAAAAAGCACCGTCCACAGTAGCATAATCCCAAGCGTTGGCTCGAGCACCAAGGTCTGGCACACTATCGCTCGGTAATAGCAGGGGGGCAAGGAAAAAAGACACCAAGAAAAAAGAACTGATTCCAAAGACCCAAAGTCCGACTTTACGTTCACGGCTGCGGTCAAGCAAACCATTCTTCTCCATACCACCGGTAATGGAGACGAACTGATGAAGTTTTCCTTGATTAAAGGCGAGTCTTGATGTGCAAAGCCCGCATAGAGGGGGCATGAGCCTCAAGGAGGGAGAACCGGTTGGCATTGGAATCGGTCTTCAGGCAGGGGCATTTTTGGGTTTGTATCTTGGATTCAGTTTAGCGGTCATTTCGATTTTAACCGACCCGGGAGAACTCAAGAGGCTGGTCTCTTTGATGTGTATGCCTCCACTGATTGGCTCGGTGTTGCTTGGACCGTTTCTGGCACGGCGTAAACGCCCTGTGTTTCTTGGTAAACAGCCTCTTGTCCATGCACGTGAACTGTTGCACCGATTCAATGAAGGGCAAGGGAAATGGCGCGTCTTGAGTCACATCAAAAGCGATGGAATGTCAATACGAATCGATATGCACAATTTGACCAACATCCCCGGAGTTGTTGAGGCTGCGCTTATCCTAGCCGACCAATATTCAGTCAAATTCATCGTTGGACAAGGCATGGATAACAGTCGCCAACCGGAATTACGAAACAAAGTTCTCTCACACATTGAACGGAAAGTAAGCCATGCTCGCCGGTCGAGAAGTGCAAAATCGATTGAAGTCTCACCTGAACCAACCGTCAAGTATGTTGACCAGCAAAGGAAAATTAATCGTGCCATCTTGATACTTCTGCCAATCGTTTCCTTCTTTGCATGGTTAGAAATGAAATGAGCACAATTTTGCATGGTTAGAGATGCGAAGGTGAAGTCGAAACTTCGATTTGAGGAGATATGCGAAGGTGAAGTCGAAACTTCGATTTGAGGAGAATTGGGAACATCCTTTACATGGGCCGGCGGTTTTCCATTCTTGATGACGGACATGCTCGCCCTGCTTCGACGCCTCGAAAAAGGCGGCATAGAGGTTCCTGCTCATGTTAAGAAAGCCATGCTTGAGGTCGATATTGCTGATTTCACCGATTACGATGTTGAACCGTTTTTCGCCGACCGCCCGATTCCTTTCATTGAAACTGAGCAAGGCGGTCTCAAAACCATCTCAGCGCCTCACATGATTGCAACCTTACTGCACCATCTGGAATTATCAGAAGGACAAGAAGTGGTCGTACTCGGTGCAAAAGGTGGCTATATCGCAGCACTTATCGCAATGATTGTCGGTGAACATGGCCGAGTTCGCCTGCTCGACCCGTCAAATCTTGCCATTGAACACGTTCAAGCTCGCCTCACCCATTGGCCAACCGTTGAATCAAGAGTTTTGGAGGCGATTGAGGTTGCTCCTGTAGCGTTCCCGGGAGAACTCAACCGAGTGTTGATCACAGGACAAATCAGTGAGTTACCCGAATGGCTCGCCTCTCGAATCATCGACGGTGGATTTGCTCTTGTCCCACTTGGCAACACTGCCGGGCAACATCTGATGAAACTTGAACGTCAAGGAGACGAGATGTTCTCAACCGATTTAGGACCGGTCTCGTTTGGCCCAATCGATGTCCGAGATACTGAGACTGGACCGATGAATCCCAATGAATTGGCAGATTTACTTGAATTAACCATTGAAACGTGTGAAGAACTCGAGATGGTCGATGAACAAGAATGCATTGCATTGCAAGATTTGATTGCCAATTTGCGTCAATTACCACCTGACCTGCCACCACCTGGCGAAGGTGGCATTCCAATGAGTGAACATCCGATGATTCAACTGATGTGGGAAGCATCGCCCTCCTTCTTTCGGCTCTGGCCGATGTTGCAAATGATGCTGCACCCGAACCTTGCTCAACCAGGTGCAGTTGATTGGAATGAAGACGATGAAGATGACGGCTTCAATTTTGATGAGTTCAAACGTTGAAAGAGCGTTCATGTTTGGCATTTTACATAGAAAGCATTGATGTGCTGTATGCAGTATGTCTTGACATGAACCGAACCGCATTATCTGCTGGAAGTTTACTCGTTTGCCTGCTGTTGACCTTTTCTGCCCTTGCTGGAATGGCCCTTGAGACTGAACCCACGCCATCACCGATTGATTTGACCGATTCAGGCGACGAAGTTGCCTTTGTCGTCGCCAATGACTACTGGATGTCACCCGATACCCTCGACAGCACAGATTACGTCGGCAGTGATTCCTCATTAGCGATTGATTCGAATGATAACCTGCACGTGACCTACCTTGACTCCTCCAACGCCAATCTTGAGTATATGACCTATGATGGCTCTTCTTGGAGCACACCGGTCTCGCTCGACAGCACAGGTAACGTCGGCTATTCGTCCTCATTAGCGATTGATTCGAATGATAACCTGCACGTGACCTATCGTGACGCCACCAATGGCAATCTTGAGTACATGACCTATGATGGCTCTTCTTGGAGCACACCGGTCTCGCTCGACAGCACAGATGACGTCGGCTGGTCCTCATCATTAGCGATTGATTCGAATGATAACCTGCACGTAACCTATCGTGACAACACCAATGACAATCTTGAGTACATGACCTATGATGGCTCTTCTTGGAGCACACCGGTCTCGCTTGACAGCACAGATAGCGTTGGCTTTGATTCCTCATTAGCGATTGATTCCAATAATAACCTCCACGTGACCTATTATGATTACACCAATGGCAATCTTGAGTACATGACCTATGATGGCTCTTCTTGGAGCACTCCAGTCTCGCTCGACAGCACAGATGACGTCGGCTGGCAGTCTTCATTAGCGATTGATTCGAATGATAACCTGCACGTAACCTATCGTGACAACACCAATGACAATCTTGAGTACATGACCTATGATGGCTCTTCTTGGAGCACACCGGTCTCGCTCGACAGCACAGATAGCGTCGGCTATGAATCCTCATTAGCGATTGATTCGAATGATAACTTGCACGTGACCTATCGTGACGGCACCAATGGCAATCTTGAGTACATGACCTATGATGGCTCTTCTTGGAGCACACCGGTCTCGCTCGACAGTACAGATGTCGTCGGCTGGGATTCCTCAACAATGATTGATTCGAATGATAACCTGCACGTGACCTATTTTGACCTCACCAATGGCAATCTTGAGTACATGACCCCCGATTACGACGGTGATAACGTCGCTGATTTCATGGACGCATGCCCGTACAATTACGGAACCAGTACTGAAGACCGCGCTGGCTGTATTGACACCGATGGCGACGGATGGTCGGACTTGGGCGATGATTTCCACAACAAGGCCACCCAATGGAAGGACTCTGACGGTGACGGATTAGGCGATAACTGGGCCAATCCAAATTGGAACAACACTCGAGAAGCACATTGGCCGGGACAATGGGTGGCCAACGCCTATCACTCTGATGCAAGCCCGTACGATTTCGATAACGATGGCTACGAAGATGAAGACCTCGATGATGCCGAAGAAGGCGAAGGCTGGGATGATTGCCCATTGATGTATGGAACCAGCGATGAAGACAAAAACGGATGTTTCGATTCTGATGGCGATGGATGGAGTAATGCTGGAGATGATTTCCCCGGCGCATCAACCCAATGGTCAGATGCTGACAGCGACGGCTTCGGTGACAACGCAAGAGGTAACTTCCCCGACGCCTGTACTTCGAACTATGGAACCAGTTACATCGACGTCTACGGTTGCGTTGACAACGATGATGACGGCTACAGTTATCTCAATGACGTAGACGATAACGATTCAAATGAAGCTGCGGATTCCGATGATGATGGGTACGGCGATAACAGCGACCATTTCCCTTATGATTCAAGCCAATGGAACGATACCGATGATGACGGTTATGGCGATAACACAACTGGAAACAGCCCTGACGCATTCCCGAACAATGGCGACGAATGGGAAGATTCCGACGATGATGGCTATGGAGATAACTATGACGACAGATTCCCTTATGATTCAAGCCAATGGAACGATACTGATGATGATGGCCATGGAGATAACGCAACTGGAAACAACCCTGACGCATTCCCGAATGACTGGAGCCAATGGGACGATTCTGACAGCGATGGCTACGGAGACAATTATTTCGGAAACAATCCAGATAATTTCCCCTACGATTCTAGCCAATGGAACGATACCGATGATGATGGCTACGGAGATAACATAACCGGGAACAACCCTGACGTATTCCCGAATGACTCGAGTCAATGGGAAGACTCGGACAGTGATGGATACGGTGACAATGAAGACGGAAACAATCCAGACCTGTTCCCTTATGATTCAACACAATTCGAAGACTCGGATGAGGATGGCTACGGAGATAACGCATCGGGAAACAACCCTGACGCGTTCCCGTACGATGACTCTGAATGGGAAGATACCGACACTGACGGCTATGGTGACAATTACGAAGATCGTTGCCCGTATGTTGCTGGAAACGTCAGCATGGGCTCTTCCAAAGGATGCCCTGATTCGGATGGTGATTCCCACGCTGACCGCGACGATGCCTTCGACAACGATGCAACCCAATGGCAAGATTCAGATGGCGATGGCTATGGAAACAATCAATCAGGAACTACTCCAGATAATTGCGGGGGTACCGCGGGAACTTCAACCATGACCATCCATTACAACTTCACCAGTGGCATGAATGAAAATGCAACATCCTATGGTTGTCCTGATAGCGACAGAGACGGTTACGATGACTTCTCTGACCCTTGCCCATTCACCTACGGAAACAGTTGGGTCGACCAATTTGGTTGTGCCGATACCGACCAAGATGGTATCAGCGACATCGGCGACCCATATCCAAACTTAGCGACGGATGACATCGAAGATTGGGATAATGATTCCTATCTCGATAATGCTGCAGATTATTTAGACAATACTGATGCCTTCCCCGAAGATTCCACACAATGGAACGACTCAGACATGGACATGTATGGTGATAATCCAAACGGTACCAACCCTGATGCATTTCCACTGGACATGACTCAATGGCAAGATTCTGATGGAGATGGATACGGTGATAATTATTATGGCAACAACAGTGATTCATGTATCTCTTCAAGCGGCAATTCAACGCTTGACCGCCAAGGCTGTGCAGATTCTGACGGCGATGGAAGATCCAACCCCGATGGAGATTGGAATGTCGATGATGGCGCTGACGCATTCATTTCAGACATCACGCAATGGGCTGATGAAGATGGTGATGGGTTTGGAGACAACTACGATGGAACCACTCCGGATTCATGTGTTTCAGAAACTGGAAGTTCGACGCTCAGCACACACTACAATTCTTCAACTGGCCAATGGAGCAACATGACTGAATATGGATGCCCCGATGAAGATGGTGATGGCTACGCAGATTACTCCGACCCTTGCCCATATTCCTATGGAAACAGTTGGTACGACCAATTGGCATGCCCTGATGCAGACCAAGATGGTGTAAGTGATATGAATGACCCACTCCCACAAAACCCTACACTTTCAGCCAATGATTGGGACGGTGACGGTAGTGTTGACCACGATTTCAATCAATCCCTCAACGTCGACCGATTCCCGGAGGATTCAACCCAATGGGCCGATTCAGATAACGATGGATACGGTGATAACATGAGTGGAAATGAACCGGATGCTTTCCCGAATGAACAATCACAATGGCAAGATACCGATGGCGATGGTTACGGCGATAACATGAACGGCAATGACGCTGACCAATGCCGCTTTACTGCCGGAAACAGCTCAATGCCATTCTACGGATGCCTTGATACCGATGGCGATGACTGGGCTGATGAGCATGATGATTTCAAAGACGATGATACGCAATGGCGTGACATGGACGGTGATGGTTATGGCGATGAAATGTATGGAAACACTCCTGACCAATGTCCAAATCAACCTGGTACATCCATACGAAGTGTGAATCAAAATGGAACCAACGAAACTTTCTATGGATGCGAAGACCGCGATAACGATGGCTACGAAGACCAAACTGACCCTTGTCCAAATCAATACGGAACAAGTTGGGTCGACCGATTGGCATGTATAGATGATGATGGAGATGGAATCAGTAACAACCAAGACCCTGAACCATATTTCGCAACAACAAACATCGAAGATTGGGACGGTGATGGATACCTTGACCATGCAGAGAATGAATCGATGAACAATGATGACTTCCCGTATGAATCGTCACAATGGATGGATTTTGATGGCGATGGCCATGGAGATAATTTGAACGGTTCCGAACCGGATATGTTCCCTACCGAGGCAAGTCAATGGCAGGATTTTGATGGTGACGGCTATGGCGATAGCACTGGAGTCTGGGCCTACAACCCTGATGCTTGCATCTATGAAAACGGAAACAGCACCATCGACCGAAATGGATGTATTGACTCTGATGGTGACGGTTACAGTGATGCCTCTTCGACCTGGTTGGCTTATCCATATGGACAGGCTGACAGTCTGCCGTATGATGCAACTCAATACGAGGACCTTGATGGCGATGGTTGTGGCGATGACTACGTGTGGATTCTTGATGACAAAACTGGCTTGAGAATTGAATCTGGAGATGCTTTCCCAGACGATTCATCGCAATGCAGTGATGAAGACGGTGATGGAGTTGGAGAAGAAGAGGACGCATTCCCTTACGATGAAACTGAATATGAGGATACAGACGGTGATGAAATCGGAGATAACATCGATGAGTTCCCATTCGACCGCACCCAATCCGAAGATACTGATGGCGATGGCTATGGAGATGACCAAGAGGGGCGCGATTCAGATGCTTTCCCGAACGATGCTTCTGAACACCTCGACAGTGACCGTGATGGAATGGGCGATAATGCTGACATGTTCCCGAACGATGCTTCTGAAACGATTGACAGTGACTTGGATGGAATTGGTGATAATGCCGATGAATTCGAATATGACCCTACCCAATGGCGAGATTCTGATTACGATGGATACGGAGAAAACATGAGCGGTAACAATCCTGACATGTTCCCACGTGACCCAACGCAATGGAACGATACCGACATGGACGGTCATGGAGACAATACATGGGGTAAGAATCCAGATGCCTTCATCAATGATGCGAACGAATGGGAAGATTACGACGGTGATGGCCTCGGCGATAATGAGGCTGACAGATGCTATGATGTGGAAAATGGTGAGTTGAAAGATTGTACCCTCGACACTGATAACGACGGCTATGACGATGATGATGACCAATTTCCAAATGAGAAGACCCAATGGATTGATGATGACCAAGACGGAAGAGGCGACAATTGCCGCTTTGTCGACCTCGGCCCAAACACATACAATGCAGTCAATGGCGATTGTTCGCTCAACGATCGAGACAATGATGGTCGAGTCGACCCAAGTAATCCGGTTTACACCGATGCGAATCAGATTCAGATTGTGAAGGACTCCTTGCTCTGTGAAACAATTGGGACATTCGAACGCTGTGAAGATGCATTCCCAGATGACGCCAATGAATGGTGGGATAACGATGAAGACGGCACCGGCGATAACGCTGACCAAGACGATGACAACGACGGCGTATCTGATAAAGTCGAAGAAGATGCAGGTACCGATTCGTTCAGTTCCGCTTCAAAACCATTTGCAGGTGTCGACATTCCAGTTATCGATATCAATCTCCAAGAATGGGATTTAGTCACCATTGGAATCGGTGGACCGAGTGCACTTTACCTTGCATTCACCTTCCTTTCCAGAAACCGAAGAACCGAAGAATTCGAAGAATCGATTCACATGGCTGAATCAGAAACCGAATTACAAGAAATCAGCGACCGATATGAACAGGCACTGAAAATGCGTTTGATTGGAGCACACCAAGGTTTGAGGCTCGAACGTATTCGCTCAAAGCGAGAGAATATTCTCGAATACGACATGGTGGAGCAACACAACATGGAAGTGAACTTGGAACCAAAGTCGGTTGTTGAAATTTCTTCCTCTGAAGAAGAGTGAGGCACACCCCTATGAGGCACCGTCTGTTCGGTGCATCATGGCGCGTGGTGGGCTGGACAGCGAAATCGCTCGCTTGAAGCACAGAGATGTGCGTCAGCGTAGGCGCGCTATCCGTGTCTTGTTCGATACCGACATCCCTCGGGCCCTCGAGGGGTTCGTCCCTTTGCTCAACGACAAGGATACTTGGTTTCGCTCAAAAGCACTTGAAGCTCATCGCAAATGGGCTCCAAAACAAGGTGTCGAAACTTTGCGGACTTTAGCGACTCATTCCTGGCTTGATGCGCGTCGTTGTGCCGCAAATCTGCTCGGTGACTTCTCCGAAGATACCACTGAAATCGCACTGCTGCTGATTGAAGACGAAGACTTGACATGTACACGAAAAGCGGCAGCGGCATTACTCAAAGGCAAAGATGCGGCGCTTTATGCAGAGCAATTTCAAACGCATGACGACAGTGCACTCCGACGACTGGCGGTTCTCAGCCAAGGTGCAAATGCAAAGCACCGCACTGCTGCTCTTCACGATGACAACAACGGAGTTTGTGAAGCAGCGTTACAATCCATGGTCGCTAACGGTGAAACGCTGTCTGAGGACAGCATGAAAGAGGTTCTCAAACGTGGCATCAAACCGATTCCTTTGCTTTCATCAGCCGTTCATAACGCAGGGGAAGTATTGGTTGAAATCGCCCAACATGCAGATGGTCAAACGATGAAATCGTTGGTCAAAGAACTCCGTTTACAGTGTGATTCCTTGGAGGATACTGCGATTCAACTGCTGTTTGAGCATCAATTATTTACAGTTGCAGGCCGTTGGATGCAAGGTAAAAAGAGCAAAGAGATCGACGCTGTGCGTTGGAGCATCATTCGGAATGATTCGGTTGATGTCATCGAACGTGCCCGCTTACTTGAACGCCTTATCGGACGCTGTGGGGAACCTGATATCGCAGAGGAAAACCGCCGATTTCTTACCGAATGTGGCGATGAGTTGCTCCGTATTTCAGCAGAGAACCTTTCTACTGCCTCTACTGAACTTGGTCTATGAGCCGCCCATCCTCAGGTATCCGCTTCCTCATCGACGCGACAGAAGGTGAATCTCGACGTTTGTGCGTTGGCATCGAAATCAATGGTCCTTTTACCGCCTCAAACCTCACCGTCCATTTCCCTCGATGGGTGCCTGGGTCCTATTTTCTGCGTGAACCAATTCAGCACATGACCGAATTTGTCGCGACCGACCAATCCGGAAACGTTCTGTCTGCACATCGAAAAGATGTCGATGCCATGCGTATCAAACTGTCACCAGATACCAACAGCGTGATGGTGACCTATCGGCTGCTTGCAACTGACCTTTCGGTTCGAGGCAATCATTTGGACACCACCCATCTGCACATGATGCCACCGTTTACCTGGTTCATGCCGACCGAAGGAATCGATTCGGCTCGAATGAACATGGAACATATTGTTGAATTACATGCACCGAAAGGATGGATGCCTGCAACACAATACACCGATACTGGAAGCCGAACTGGCAAAGGGGAATTAACACAAAATCAAGGTACAACCCATTGCTTCACCTCGCCACAGCGTGATGAATTTATCGATGCCATCATCGAATGCAACCCGAATGTTATGGATTCATGGGTCGTCGAAGGACGTACACATCACCTCAAATTGTGGGACAGTGGTGGACACTCAGTCGATGCTGGAATGTTGGAGCGATTCAAACTCGATATGGACCGAGTGGTCAAAGAACATCACGCCTTATTCGGAATACCTCCTTGGGACAATTACGTTACGGTTATCCAATTGACTGAAAACATGAGAGGTGGACTTGAGCACCTCAATTCACAAACTTCAATGTTACCACGCCAATGTCTTATGCCTGGTCATGAGGATGAATATCGAGACTTAGTAAGCCTGTTTAGCCATGAATATCTCCACCAATGGAACGTCAAACGCTTGCGACCTCGTAATTTCCTTGATTATGATTTACAACGAGAAGCACATTCTGATTTGCTGTGGTGGTTTGAAGGTGCAACCTCTTGGATGGGTGACATGTTGTGTGTTCGCTCTGGTGCATGGTCGGAAGAAGACTGGCGCAAGGATTTCATGCGTAAAATGAAGCGCCATACCACCCGACATGGAATGGAAAGTGAATCACTGGCTGAATCAAGTCACGATGCTTGGATTCACTTGTACCGAGGTCATGCCTTTTCAAGAGAAACTCAGATTTCGTATTATCTCGAAGGAGAATTGGCGATTATGCAGTTGGATACAGAATTACGACGACGCTCGAAAGGCGATGTTGGTGTCTGTGATTTGATGGCTGAATTGTGTCGGAAGCATGCAATAGAATACGATGGAGTTGAACGATTAGGAGTCACCTACAAAGACATCCGTAGAGCATTGACTTCGATGAAAGGTGGCCGCCAATTAGGTTCATTGCTCGACGACTTGATGCATGAACGGGAAGCACCTGATATGAAGGGAACTATGGCCTTTTTCGGATTGGAACTCACACCAGAAAACGCCCACAAAGACGGTGAAGAAACGCATGGATGGTTGGGGGTGAATCTCTCCGGAAAAGATGGAAAGGTAACTGTAACTTCACACCTCAAAGACTCACCAATACGCCATTGTATTATGCCAAGTGATGAAATTATAGCAGTCGATGGAGTACGAACCTCCTCCACCAAAGCACTCAAGACCTCGCTCAAAGGTAAAGCTGGAAAGGAAGTGAAGTTGATGGTATCTCATGAGGGAATCATTCACCAACACACCATTTCTGCTGTGCCTTCACCACAGCATGGTGTGAAATTAGATGGCAAAGGAAACGCTCGCTGGCGAGCCTACATCGCCACACGTCAATCCAATTGAGTCGGTGCGTGCTGTTCAAGCACTTCCAATGGCACATGAATTGGTGGCAAATGGTCAGCAATGGTGTGACGGCTCGTTTTAGGCGGGAATACTTCGTCTGAAAGACACATGTCGATGACTTGTTGTTTCGTAATCGATTTAAGTTCTGCTGCTGGCCAAACATCAACATCGATACGCTCATCGGTAAGATAATCGACACAAATGGCTGGAACACGTGCTAAGTTGAGTTCACCAGCAATCGAATAACGATGATGACCATCTAAAATGGCCCCTGTCCTCTTATCAACGATGAGTGGTTTGGTAAATCCACCCCAGCGTTTTGTCATTTCAAGTAATTTATCGCGATTGCGAGGCTTGATTTCTTCATGTGGCTTGAGCCATTCATACGGCACGAGGCGGACATCTTCTTCACCCCACATTGACCTATTCCAACAGTCATTCTGCGATAATGCTTTGTCTGTCTTGCGCCCCCATTCGGTGTAAAGGAGGATACGTATGTCGGATGAAGGTTGGCCGAATCCTGCTCTTGAAGCAGATGTACCTGCTCTTGAATGCCCAGTAAACGTCGTTGCTTGGCTCGAGAAATTACCACCTCATATTCTTGAAATCGCTTCGACCGTCGCCCTACATGGCGGTGGGATTTGGATTGTTGGCGGCGCAGTCCGAGACGTCTGCCTTGGAATTGATGTCCATGACATTGATTTTGCAGTATCTCTTGAACCGCAACGCATGATGGAGATATTCCCCGACTCAATACCCACTGGCATTGATTACGGAACGGTTAGCCTTCGTGGTGATGATGGAGTATTCTATGAAGCGACGACACTTCGTACTGAAAGCAACTATGATGATGGACGCCGACCTGAACAAGTCAGTTGGGGTATTTCTCTTTCCGAGGATCTTGAACGGCGTGATTTTACCATCAATGCAATGGCGATCGATATTGCTCGGAAAGTGATGCACGACCCGCACCATGGACTCCAAGATATGGAGAGAGGGATGCTTCGGGCAGTTGGTCAAGCCTACCGACGAATCTCTGAAGATGGACTACGAATTCTTCGGGCCTATCGCTTCCTCGACCGAGGTAAGGCAGGCGTTTGGCAGTTTGATTTCGACTTAGGTGAGGCATTGCGGAAAAATTCACACATGCTCAAGGCAGTCACGAATGAACGCATTTGGATGGAATGGCTCAAGATACTCAATGGCAAAAATGTAGCAGCGGTCGTCGAAAAAATGGCCCGTGACGGTATACTGGATTGTTTCTTACCTGGTGAATGGGCCGCACAACACCTTCGTTTGGCAGCACTTGAACATCCCTTCATCTATGATTTCGATGGCCTCACTCGATTTGCACTTATCCTTGCAGAATTCTTTTCTATAGAGGTTGATGAAGCACTTATTGAACTCAAACTCTCAAAAAAGCAACGGACATATATTCTTGACCTCCACAGTCGTTTTGGAACACTACCAGAAGAGTCTCTCGCAAGCATGAGAGTCTTTCGAGCAGTCCTTGAACATCATGCTGAACAACATTTGAAACTTGAAGTGGTTCTTCGCAGCCATGGTATCTCGCCTTCTGGAGGAAGTGGAAATGAAGATGCAGATACAGTGTACGGCTTACTCGAAGCACTCGAGACTTTAACGCCATTGAAAAGGGGCCATGATTCACTTATCGATGGCCATTGGCTCATGGAACGCACCGGCATTGCCAAAGGGAAAGCACTCGGTCGATTGAAAGCATGGCTTCATCGGCTGCAAATCGAAAGAGATTTGATAGATTCTGCTGAAGTTGAAGCGGTACTTTGCTCACTTCATTGGACGGAAGAGAATCATTTGGATTGGCCGAAATTGCAATATCCAGATTGAGATACTGGCATTAAGTTGATGTGTAGGGCCATAGTGCTCAGTACATGCAAGGCAACGGTGTACGTGACATGGCCTTCAAGAAGATTGAAGAAAAACTTATGGCGAAAGGTCTCAACCTTGCCGTATTAAATAATCAAGAATTGGCTGCTGTAGCAGTTCAGTTTACCGGTGAAGCACCTCCAGACCATTTGCCCCGAGAAACGATCATCGAAATCCTATCCGAACAAGAATCGGTTCAAAATTGGGCTGCTTCGGTTAAAGAGAAAGTTAGTTCAAACGCTACCGAGGTCGTTGCAAGCCAAGTCAAGGTGGTTCAAGAAAAAGCAAGTTCTCGGCTCGAAAATAACCCTATTGCCGCACAAATGACTGAACGATTTGGAGTTTGGCTCAAAGATTCTGGATTAACTTCTGTTCAATTAACCCAAATGCTCGATTCGAATGCAGACGGTTTTGTTTCGAGTGAAGAAGCGACTCATTTAATCCGAAGTCTGTCGAATACCGAGCCACCAGGATGGGTCATCGACCATGTCCTCAAAGTCATGGACTCCAACGGTGACGGTCAATTATCCGTACCCGAATGGTGGGAGTTCTTGGAATCAATTGGTTTTGAAGGGGATATGAACTCCACTGTTGACGAGTTTGCGGACTTGGAGCAAGACTTGCTTGCTGAAAAGAGTGGCGAGAAGAAACCCGTCCGAGTCATTGACGAATCTGAACAAAGAATCGCAGAAGCCGAAGCCGAAGCGAGAAAAAATGCTGCCGTACAAAAAGCGGAGGCAGAAGAGGCTCAAAAAACGGCTCTTCGCTTATCTGAAGCAGAACAACAGGCAAAACAAGCGGCTGAAAAAGCGAGCCAGGATTTAGAAGCCGAACGGTCATCGAATGATGCGGATACACCTTCGCAGAACGACTCGTCGTCCACTCAGAATATTGTCCAAGAGGATTCTGCAACGCCCAAGAACTCAACAGAATTAACGATAGAACAACTTGAGAAGACTCGCCTCTCGAGTGAATCAGCAGACGTCATAAAGCAATCCTTAGAGCAGACATGCGTCATCACAGTCGAAGAAGTCAGTCGGACACTCTTAGGTTCAGGCCAATACCGTGGGGGCTGTACCATTCAAGGGAAAATTGACGGAGGATTTTTCTCGGCTGGAATCATGTTCCCAGTATCGGAAAATGAATTGATTGAATCTTTCAAACCAGGTATCCTCATCACTTGTCAAGGAAAGATTGCCAAATGGTCCAGCGGTTCAAGACAAGCCACTCTCGAAGGCCTAAACCCTGTGATGGAATGAATCACTTGAGTGCACGGGCAATGACAATCCGTTGAACTTCTTGAGTTCCTTCATAAATTTGCGTGATTTTTGCATCTCGGAAGAAGCGTTCAACTGGGAATTCTTTGGTGTATCCATATCCACCCAACACTTGGATGGCCCGTTCTGAAACCCACATGGCGGTATCGCCTGCAAACAGTTTTGCCATACTGGCCTCTTTCGAATGACGAGGGCCATTGTGTTCGTAATGCTGTTGTTTGACCCATGAGGCACGGTAAACGAGGAGGCGGGACGCATCAATACGTGTTGCCATGTCGGCAAGATAGGCCATAATCATCTGGTGATGAGCAATCGGTTTTCCAAAGGCTTCACGCTCATGAGCGTATTTGAGTGCTGCCTCGTATGCACCTTGTGCGATACCCAGAGCCTGTGCTGCAATTCCAATTCGGCTGTTATCAAGCGCATTCATTGCGATTGGGAAGCCTTTACCAACTCCTTTGAGAACATTTTCTACGGGAACCTTACAATCGTTGAGAATGAGGGTACAGGTATCTGATGAACGTATTCCGAGTTTGTTTTCTTTCTTACCGGCTGAAAACCCTTCAAAGGAAGATTCGACAATGAATGCAGTTGAACCACCGTGTTTCTTTACACCGTAGTCGGGATGGTCGACATCTTTAGCAAACAAGACCATAATTTTAGCTTGGACACCGTTGGTAACCCACATTTTCTCACCATTGAGAAGGTAATGCTTACCGTCTTCAGACAGTTTCGCTTTACATGTCATGGCTGCTGCATCGGTTCCAGCACCTGCTTCAGACAATGAATATGCGCCGACATCACCTGCAGCAAGACGAGGCAAATACTGTTCTTTTTGTGAATCGCTCCCATGTAATGCAATCGTTTTGGCACAGAGTCCAACATGTACGCAATACATGACTGCAAACGACGGGTCGACGCGTGCAAGCTCTTCCACAATAATCGATTCAGAAATATCATCGACGGGAGAGCCACCGTATTGTTCAGGGATTGTCACACCTTGGAGACCGTACTCGAGAAATTCTTGCCATTCAGCGGAAGGGGCAATCTGATGTTCGTCCCGATGCTCAATTGTGGGGGTCAATACGCTTTCTGCGAAATCTCGAACAAGTTCGCGAATCATTTGTTGTTCATCGGTTTCGGCGTAATCCATAGGCGACCAAATGACGCTAAAACGCCGACTCACTTAACCCGTTTGTCGTTTTTAATTGAGAATCGTATATGCCTCAGATTGATATATTATGATGTTTGGGGCGGAGTAGGGGAGTCAAACCATGGACGACGAAGTTGTAGAATTCAGCGTAGCTCATAACAGAAAATATTCTCGAGACCACTTGTGGTATCAAGAGAAAGATGAACGCTTGATGATTGGAGTCAGCGAATACCTTGCTGTTGAAATCGGCGAAGTATTGCGCGTTATCCTTCCTCAAGCAGAATATGAAATCGATGAAGGACGAGATATGTTCTCGATCTGGACTGCTGAAGAAAAGGTTGCCTTCCCTTCACAATACTCCGGACTCATCGCTGAAGTAAACGGTGAAGTTGAAATCAACCCTGACTTGGTTAACGATTCAGCCTACGACCATGGGTGGATTATCATCATCGAACCTCACGAAATGGACCTCGAGAACTTACTCGACCCTGATGAGTATGTCGAATTCCTTGCTGAACTTTGAGTAAAGGTCATATTCTGCCACTCAAGGCAATCGATATGATGGATGCGCTGCATCGACTTCGAGAAAGCCTTCGCAATGCCCCAGTTATTTGGAAAGGCGATTATCCCTATTTCATTCACCCCATCACCGATGGTGTACCACGCCTTGACCCTTTAGTGCTGAAAGCAGTAACTGATTTGTGTGAAGCAGCCATTCGATGGGATGACGTGGACCTCATATTGGGAATTGAAGCGATGGGCCTACCACTTACTGCACCGTTGAGTATTCGAACGGGAATCCCACTGATTATCGCACGAAAGCGCTCGTACGGCCTTGAGGGTGAAGTCGCCATCGGGCAAGAAACTGGTTATTCAAAAGGTGAGATGTTTCTCAACGATTTCAAACCTGGAGAAAAAGTCGTGATCATCGATGATGTGCTTTCGACTGGAGGTACGCTCAAAGCAGTGCTTGAAGGCGTTCGACGGACCGGTGCTGAAGTCACACATATCATCGCAGTGGTCGAAAAGGGCCCCGGCTTGGTCAAATTACAGGCTGAATATCCTGAAGTCATTATCGAATCGTTGGTTCGTTTGGAAATGGACGGCGACCGTATCATTTTACTCGATGAAGCGTAATTGCCCGTAAAGGGTGGATTGATGAGGGAGAGGCGTGCCCCTTGGCTCGGGGACAACCATGGATTTAGATCGTCACGACTTTCAACTCACTGAATTGATCGAACGTATTCAATCAAATGATAACCGCTTGGTAGCCCTTCAAATCCCTGAAGGATTGAAAATGCAAGCCCTCGAAATGATGGACACGATTGAAACTGAAACAAGTGCGAAAGTCATCTTGGCAGCGGACCCATGTTACGGGGCATGTGATTTAGTTCACGATAAAATGGGAATGATGGGTGTCGAATTGGTTGCACACATGGGACATTCACAGATGAACATCGATTCAGGAATGCCGACACAATTCATTGATG
>Ga0209709_10001740_pt1 | contig 19802 bp, 16 predicted proteins | sample ArcticOcean_MG_C_2_FD_187435 | JGI IMG/M metagenome (GOLD analysis project Ga0209709, IMG submission 187435) | Marine microbial communities from western Arctic Ocean - ArcticOcean_MG_CB4_136 (SPAdes) (version 2) | ecosystem: Environmental > Aquatic > Marine > Oceanic | place: Arctic Ocean... | reverse complement strand
TTTTATTAAAAAAAAAAAAAAAATTCTTTTATGTAGGTAATGACGCACCCGAAAATTACAACCTAAGGTAGCTTTATAACTTTACTTAAATTTTAAAGAATCTGAAAACTATGATAATTAGAATGTAAATCTTCAAATGTTTTCAATATTTAAAATTTTAAAAAAAAAAAAGGTAGTTCCTCATATTAGATTATCAGGCATTATAGGTGCTGTAGGTAAATTTAAACAAGGAATGGATTTTGTTGGACAGCAAGAAATTATAGAAAAAGCTTTCTCTTTTAAAAAAGCTTCAGCTGTAGCTATTTCAATAAATTCTCCAGGAGGTTCACCAGTCCAATCACATTTGATTTATAGTTTCATTAGAAAACAAGCTCAAAAAAATAACAAAAAAGTTATGGTATTTGCGGAAGACGTTGCTGCGTCTGGAGGTTATTTAATTGCATGCGCAGGTGATGAAATTTATGCAAATTCTAGTTCAATCATAGGATCAATTGGCGTTATTTATGCATCCTTTGGTTTAAAAGAATTGATAAAAAAAATAGGCATAGAAAGAAGAATTTATACAGCAGGGAAAAATAAAAGTTCACTAGATCCATTTGTAGACGAAAAACAGGAAGATATTGAAAGATTGAAAAAAATTCAATTAGAACTGCATGCTGATTTTATAAAAGTAGTTGAAGATAGCAGATCAAACAAAATTAAAAAAGATGGAAACCCAGACTTGTTTACTGGTGAATTTTGGTCAGGGTCTACGGCAAAAAAGCTAGGGCTAATCGATGGCATAGGTAATGCAGACGATATTATAAAAAAAAAATTTGGGGAAGATGTAATTATTAAAAAATTTGAAAAGTCGAAAAGCTGGTTAAATAAAAAACTATCGGGTGCTAACGAAAGCCAAATCGAAAATATTATAAATATTTTAGAAGAAAGATCTATTTGGCAGAAATTTGGTTTTTAAATGCCTAAAAAAAAAATATTAAACAAGAAAAAAGGAAAACCTACTCCAGTAAATTTTCAAGATAGTATATTAAATTTACAAAAATTCTGGGGCAAACATGGTTGTGTTTTGCTTCAACCTTACGATATGGAAGTTGGAGCAGGAACTTTCCATCCAGCAACTACTTTAAGATCTTTGGGACCAAAACCTTGGAGAGCCGCATATGTTCAGCCCTCGAGAAGACCAACAGATGGAAGGTACGGAGAAAATCCTAACCGTCTACAACATTATTATCAGTTTCAAGTAATAATAAAACCATCTCCTGAAGAAATAAAAAATATATTTTTAAAAAGTTTATCTACGATAGGAATTAATCATAAAGAACATGATATTAGATTTGTCGAAGATGATTGGGAAAGTCCCACGCTTGGAGCTGCAGGACGTGGTTGGGAAGTTTGGTGCGATGGAATGGAAATCACTCAGTTTACGTATTTTCAACAAATGGCTGGAGTAGAGTGCAAACCAGTCTCAGTTGAACTAACATATGGTTTAGAAAGAATATGTATGTTTACGCAAAGTAAAGATAATGTTTTCGATCTAATATGGAACGATGAAGGAATAAAGTATAAAGATGTTTTTTATCAAGCAGAAAAAGAATACTCAGCATATAATTTTGAATTCGCTAATATAGAAAATTTATTAAAAAGTTTTGAAATAGCCGAGTCAGAATGTAAATTTTTATTAGAAAAAAAACTTGTTCTGCCAGCTTATGACCAATGTTTAAAAGCCAGTCATATTTTTAATTTATTAGATGCTAGAGGCGCTATAGGAGTAGCACAAAGAACTGAATATATTTCAAGAATAAGAGAACTGGCCAAAGGAGCAGGGCATGCTTGGCTAGAAAACCAGAAATAAGAATGGCAGAATTATTTATAGAGTTGTTTAGTGAAGAAATTCCAGTAAAGCTACAGGTTGAAGCAAGACAAAAAATTAAACAAATTTTTAAAGAAAAATTTCAAAAAAAAGAAATTACTTTTAAATCATTTAATTCTTACTCTACGCCTAAAAGACTAGTTTTTATTGTAGAGGGGATTCCAGATAGTATCGAAAGAAAAAGTGCGGTTATTAAAGGACCAAAAGTTGATGCCCCAGAGCTAGCATTGACGGGGTTTATCAAATCCAACAATCTAAATAAATCTGAAATTTATAAGAACAAAATAGACAAAGGTGAATTTTACTTTGCAAAAACAAAAGCTGAAAGAATAGATATATCAAAAGAGTTACAAAAAATTATTCCAGAAGCACTACTGACCCACTCGTGGAAAAAATCAATGAGATGGTCAGATTATGATTTAATTTGGGGCAGACCATTAAAATCTATTATTGCTTTATTTAATGGAAATATAATTAATTTTGATTTTTTTCACTTAAAAAGTAACAATTTAACTTTAATAGAAGATGATGATTCAGATAAATTAAAAAAAGTAAGTAGCTTTAAATCATACTTAGATATTCTTAAATCAAAAAATATAATTCTAGATCACGAACAAAGAAAAAATATTATAATAAAAAAAATGACAAGAATATGCGAAACTAGAAAATTGAAAAATGACTTTAGTCAAAAACTAGTAGACGAGGTTGTTAATTTAGTAGAAAAGCCTACGATAATTTTATGTAAATTTAATGAAATTTATTTAAAAATTCCTGAAGAAATTTTAATAATTACAATGCAACAACATCAAAAATATTTTCCACTTTTTGATCAAAAAAATAAATTAACAAACTTATTTTTATTGGTTGCAAACTTGAGTGATAAAAAAGGTTATATCAAAACAGGAAATCAAAGAGTTATCGAAGCAAGATTATATGATGCTAAATTTTTTTGGGAAAAAAACAAAAATCAAAGTTTAATAAAGCAAGTCAGTAAATTAAAAAGTTTATATTTTTTTAGCAAACTGGGATCATTTTATGACAGAACACAAAGGCTAAAGAAGTTAGCAAGTTCAATTTCAGAGCAATTGAGCCTAAACAAAGAAAAAGTTGAAATAGCTTCATCGATTTGTAAAGCAGATTTGGTTTCTGATCTAGTTGGTGAATATCCTGAATTACAAGGTGTTATGGGAAAGTATTTTGCGAGGGAACAAGGCTTCGAAGAAGATATTTGTTCAGCTATTAATGATCATTATTTACCAATTGGTATTAATAGTGAAGTTCCAAAAAAACCAATAAGTATAGCAGTCTCTTTAATTGATAAAGTTGATATGTTGGTTGGGTTTTTTGGTATTAACGAAAAGCCAACGAGTTCAAAAGATCCCTTTGCACTGAGAAGAAATGCCATTGGTTTATTAAGAATTATTATAGAAAATAAATTAAATATTCAGCTAAAAGAAATAATTAATTATTCAATAACAGTTTACGCACAACAAAATATAAAGTTTAAAAATGATATTATTACAAAAGAGGTTTTACTTTTTTTAAAAGACAGATTTAAAAACTTATTAAAAGATAAAAAAATAAGAAATGACATTATAGAAGCAACAGATGCTTCACACATAGGTAGTAATTTTTTTATCTTTTATAAAAAGTGTATTATTGTTAATAAAAATATTTCTAAAGACCTATGTAAAAATATTATTTCTAGCTACAAAAGAGCATCGAATATTATTGACCGAGAAAAAAAAAATAAAGAAAAAGAATTTTTTGGTCAACCAGAATCATTTTTATTTAAAAAAGAAGAAGAAAAAAATATGTATAATAAAATAAATGATATACAGAAGTACTTTTTTAACGCAAAAAAAGATGAAAATTATGAAGAAACGTTAAAAGTTTTATCAGAAGCAAAAAATACCACTGATATTTTTTTTGAAAATGTGATTGTAAATGATGAAAATTCAGATATAAAAAAAAATCGTTTAGAGTTGCTTAAAATGTTTTGTAAAGTTTGCGATAATTTTATAGATTTTTCAAAAGTAGAAGGTGTTTAATTGGATAAATTAGTATACAGATTTAATAACAAGAACTCTCAGAACACATCACATCTAAAAGAAATTCTTGGAGGCAAAGGTGTAAATTTAGCTCAAATGGCTAAACTAGGCTTGCCTGTCCCACCTGGATTTACAATCTCAACTAAAGTTTGTGAATATTTTTATAAAAACAATAAAAAAGTACCCAAGAATCTTGTTCAAAAAGTTAAAAAAGAAATTAATTTAGTTGAAACAATATCTGTAAAAAAATTTGGTGATCTATCTAATCCATTATTGGTTTCAGTCAGATCTGGATCAAGAGTTTCAATGCCAGGGATGATGGACACAATTTTAAACCTTGGCTTAAATGATAAGACTGTTTTAGCTCTTAAAAAAAACACTTCTAATGGAAGATTCGCTAAAGATAGCTACAGAAGACTTATTCAGATGTATGGCAATGTTGTGCTGGGCATTGAATCACATTTTTTTGAAGAATTAATTGAAAACTATAAGTTAACTAAAGGAGTGATACAAGACACAGAGCTTGATGAAGATGACTGGGATGGATTAATTAAAAATTTTAAAGAGGTTGTTAAACAAAAAACTAAAAAAAACTTTCCTCAAGATGTAAATGTACAGTTGTGGGGAGCTATAAAAGCTGTTTTTTTATCATGGAATAGTAGGCGCGCTAAAATTTATAGAAAAATTAATTATATACCTGATAACTGGGGAACTGCTGTAAATGTTCAAGCTATGGTATTTGGAAACATGGGTAATAACTGTGCAACAGGAGTTGCTTTTACTAGGAATCCTTCCACAGGTGAAAAAGAATTATTTGGTGAATATTTAATTAATGCACAAGGTGAAGATGTTGTTGCTGGCACAAGAACACCTCAATATATTTCAAAAAAATCAAGAATAAAAGCTAAATCTAGCGGTTTGTCGATGGAAGAGACTATGCCAAAAAATTTTAAACAGCTAAAAAAAATTTTTACACAATTAGAAAACAAATATAAAGACATGCAGGATATTGAATTTACAGTAGAAAATAATAAATTATGGATGCTACAAACGCGATCAGGAAAAAGAACTGCAAAAGCATCAATTAAAATTGCAGTTGACATGGTTAAAGAAAAGTTAATTTCAATAAAAGAAGCTGTATTAAGAGTTGATCCTAATATTCTAGATACGTTATTGCATCCAACTTTAGATGAAAATGCTGAAAAAAAAATAATTGCATCAGGTCTTCCAGCATCACCAGGGGCAGCTAGTGGAAGAGTAACATTTTCAGCAGAAGAAGCAGAGAGATTAAAAGATCAAATGCAAGATGCAATATTAGTTAGAATTGAAACCTCTCCAGAAGATATTAACGGCATGAATGTAGCAAAAGGTATTCTCACTGCTAGAGGAGGGATGACTAGTCATGCTGCGGTTGTAGCAAGAGGAATGGGCAAACCGTGTGTATCTGGATCAAATGAAATTAAAATTGATTATGAAAATAAACTTTTTAAATCTAATGATTACGTAATTAAAGAGGGAGATATCATTACTATAGATGGTGGTAGTGGAAAAGTTATGCTTGGTGAAGTTCCAACAGTAAAACCAAATATATCAGGAGATTTTTCAAAACTCATGAGTTGGGCAGACAAATATAGAAAGCTTAAAGTTAGAGCTAATTCAGAAACTCCAACAGACACGAAAGTTGCTAGAGACTTTGGAGCTGAAGGCATTGGTTTATGTAGAACTGAACATATGTTTTTTGATGAAAAAAGAATTATTTCAGTTAGACAAATGATTTTATCAAAAACATTAGAAGATAGAAAAAATTCATTAGTTAAGCTACTTCCTTTTCAAAAAAATGATTTTATAGAAATTTTTAAAATAATGGCCGGCTTACCAGTGACAGTAAGACTTTTAGATCCACCTCTACATGAATTTTTACCTAAAACAGACAAAGATATTGATGCTATAGCTAAAGAGCTAGATATTTCAAGCAACGATATAAAGTCTAGAATTAATGAACTTCATGAACAAAATCCAATGTTAGGTCACAGAGGTTGTAGGTTAGGTATTTCATTTCCAGAAATTTATAAAATGCAATGTGAAGCAATATTTGAAGCTTTGGTTGATTGTAAAAAGAAGAAGATAAAATTAGTAATACCAGAAATCATGATACCATTAGTTTCCACAGCAGCTGAAATTCAAATACTTAGAATTTTAGTAGAAGAAACAGCAAAACAAGTTCAAAAAAAACATAACATAAAAATTAACTATTTTATTGGCACAATGATTGAGCTACCAAGGGCTGCATTAAGAGCTTATGATATAGCAAAATACGCTGATTTTTTTAGCTTTGGTACTAACGATTTGACACAAACTACATTTGGCATAAGCAGGGATGACGCTGGAAAGTTTTTAAATGATTATGTAGACAATAAAATTTTTAATAAAGATCCATTTGTAAGTATAGATGATAAAGGTGTTGGAGAACTGATAAAGATTGCTGCTGAAAGAGGTAGAAAACAAAAAAAGAATTTAAAACTTGGTATATGTGGTGAGCATGGAGGAGATCCTGCAAGTATTGAGTTTTGTGAAATTGCTAAATTAAATTATGTATCTTGCTCACCTTATAGAGTTCCAATAGCACGATTAGCTGCAGCTCAAGCATATTTAAAAAAAAAGTAACTTGCTAAATTTCTAAACTGAAATTTATTGATGGGGCACTATGAGTTATTTCACCTATTGAAATTCTATCTACTCCAGTAGAGGCTATTTTTTTTACACTTTTTAAATTAACTCCTCCAGAAGCTTCTGTTTCGTAAAATTTATCAACTAAAATGACTGCTTTTTTAATGTTATTAAGACTCATATTATCAAAAAGGATCCTATCAAATTTTAAACCTATAATTTTCTTCAATTGATTAAGATTATCAACTTCGACAGTAATTTTTTTTCCTTTTTTATTTTTTATAGCTCTTTTAATTAATTCAAAGATATTTCCATCTATTGCTATATGGTTATCTTTAATCAAAATTTCATCACTAAGATTAAATCTGTGGTTAAAACCCCCGCCTAATCTGACAGCATATTTTTGTAAAAATCTTAAGTTGGGCAATGTTTTTCTAGTACAGCAAATTTTGCAAGGTTTACCTTTTATTTTATCTACAAAATATCTAGTTTTAGTTGCCACACCAGATACAAGACTTAAAAAATTAAGAGCAACTCTTTCACTTTCTAAAATTGATTTAGCCTTTCCGTGAATTACAGCAACAACCTCACCTTTTTTTATGCTTTGACCTTCTGTGACGACTTGCTTAAAATTAGTTTTCTGATCTGAATATTTAAAAACTTTTTTAGCATATTTTAAACCTCCAACTACACAGTTTTGTTTTGAAATAATTTTTGCTTTAATTGTTATATTATTTTTTAACAATTTTGTGGTAATATCACCAGAAGGTTTTAAATCTTCTAACATTGCTTGTTTTACTTGATTTATCACTTTTAGATTTTAACGACCTATAGCAGTCATTCGTTCAACAGAAAGTTTTGCATTTTTTATTAAATTATCTGGAATTAAAATTTCGTTACTTTCTTTTTCAAGACAATCTAAAATTTTAGGTAATGTAATTTTTTTCATATAAGGACATAAGTTACATGGTTTTATAAATTCAACTTTTGGATTCTCAACTTGAACATTGTCACTCATTGAACATTCGGTAACCATCATAACTTTTTTTGGTTGATTTTTTTTAACATATTCACTCATGCCACTCGTAGATCCAGCAAAATCTGATGCTTTAATTACATCTGGTGGACATTCTGGGTGAGCAATAACAACAATCCCAGGATTCTGTTCTTTTATTTCTGTAATTTCTTTTTCAGTAAATTGCTCATGAACTATGCACGTTCCTTTCCATGCAATAATTTGAACATTTGTTTTTGAAGCCACATAGTTTGCTAAATAATTATCTGGCAGAAAAATAACTTTTTTTGCTCCAAGAGACTCTACCACTTTCACAGCATTCGCAGAAGTACAACATACGTCAGTTTCAGATTTTACATCTGCTGATGTATTAATATACGATACGACCGGCACACCCGGATATTTTTCTTTTAATAGCCTTACATCCTTGCCCGTAATAGAGGAAGATAAAGAACACCCAGCATTCATATCTGGTAGCAAAACTTTTTTATTTAGATTCATAAGCTTAGCTGTTTCGGCCATAAAATGAACTCCACACATAATAATTATATCAGCTTTAGTTTTTGAAGCTTCAATAGCGAGAGCAAGCGAGTCCGCTGCAAAATCTGCTATACCATGATAAATTTCAGGAGTTTGGTAATTGTGAGCAAGTATAACAGCATTTTTTTCTTTTTTAAGTTTATTAATTTTATATATTAATGGAGCATGAACTTTCCATTCTATCTCTGGTACAACTTTAGAAATTCTATTAAAAATAGGATCTGTTGCAATTTTAATATCAGTATTTAATTCCATATTTAAAATCTATCAACTTGCAGATAAATTGTCATTCCTTTATTGTGACGCATAAAGCGGTTGTGGTGGAACGGTAGACACGTAAGCTTGAGGGGTTTATGGCAGCAATGTCGTGGAGGTTCAAATCCTCTCAACCGCACCAAGTTGAAAATGAGCTATATAATATTAGGTTTTATTACAGGAACAAGTTTAATCCTAGCAATAGGTGCACAAAATATTTTTGTTATAGAACAGGGTTTAAAGAAGGAATTTATTTTTCTTGTATGTTTAATTTGCGCAATATCTGATTTTCTATTAATTTTTTTAGGGATTTTTATTTTCTACTACTTTCAAAGTTTTTTTACTCCTTTAAATGAGTTGATATTAAATTTATTACTTATAATATTTTTATTACATTTTATTTGGACTAAAATTAGTAGAGAAATAAATAAATTAGACTTAAGCATTAAAAGAACTCAACACTCAATTTCATCTGTTATATTTAGAACTCTAGGTTTTACTTATCTTAATGCACATGTATATTCTGATACTGTTTTTTTTCTAGGAAATTTTTCTAAAAATTTTATATTAAAAGAAAAAATACTTTTTGGTTTAGGCGCATCTGCATCATCGACATTATTTTTTTTTACAATTGGTTATACATCAAAATATTTATCTAGTTACCTTAAGACTAAAAAAATATGGAAGGTTATAAATTTAACAATAATAATATTTATGTCTTTTTTAGCTACCTATGTCTTTAGCAATATAATTAATTACTTCAGCTTTTAGTTATAAATTTTCATATTTTTTTGTTGAAACACTAGCTAATATTAGATTAGGGTCTAAAAAAACTTTAGAAAGTTTAATTTTTTTAAAAGATTTAAAAGCAAAAATTGCTATTGGTAGCTCTGTGCATCCAAGTATTATTTTTGTACATTTCATTCTCATTAAATAACTAATTGCTGGTTTTATAGCTTTTTCTGCATTTTTTATTTTCCCCATTTTTACAAATTTTATTGATTTATTTACACTACTTATTTGCAAGGATTTTTTTGGACTTATTAATCTAAAGTTTTTATAAAAATATTTATTATATACATTGGTTTTTAAGGTTCCTTCAGTAGCAAGAAGGCCTATTTTTGAATTTTTTTTACAATTTTTTTTAGTATGAAGATAAACTTCTTTTGGCATACTTATTATTGGAATTTTAATTTTTTTTTGCAAATCATCATACCAATAATGGGCCGTGTTACATGGAATTACTATAAACTTACACTTACTTTTTTGAAGAGAAAGACATCCTTCTACTAAACTTTTCAAAACTTTATTATATTTTTCTAAATTTTTAGGTTTGTTCAAATTATTAAAGGAAGATTTTTTATCTACCGTAATCGACTCTGGTCTTCCTGGAATATTTGATTTGTTGTATAAAATAAAAAGAGGGTATTCTTGATCAGTTTTACCTCTATTTATCATTGCTAATTTATTGCAAAAATCAAGACCAGCCTGCGTTCCCATGCCTCCTAAAATGCCAATCATAATAATTTAATTCTTTCAAATTTTTTAATCATTATTTATCAATCGCTATATTGCGAGTTCTCATAAAAACTAAAATTAAACATCCGTCTTTAGTGTAAGAAGAATGAATAGAGCCTGGCTCAAAAGTTACAATATCTCCTTTTTTTAAAATTTTACCATCGGTTTCAATCAATTCCCCATCAAGTATAATAAATTCTTCAAAACTTACATGTTTGTGAAGTTTGCTCCTGGCTCCTGGCTCCATTTTTAATACGTAGGTTCCTTGACCTGTTGTATCGTTATAAGTAATTTTATGCCAACTCATTCCTGATATTGGAGAACCATAATTATTAAAAGGTTCAAATTTTACATTAAATGGATCAGTTATTTTTCTTTTATTCATCTTTATTTATTTATGTTATTAAGAACAGAATGAAAGATATATATATTGGTGATGTAGGTAAAGGTTTTCCATTAGTATTGGTCCATGGTTTTTTAGGTTCGTCAAAGATGTGGGAACCTCAAATAAATTTTTTTAAAAATCATTTTAGAGTAATAACACCAGATCTTCCAGGTTTTGGAAAAAGCAATAAATTAAAGTCATTCAATTGCATTGAATCAATAGCTAGTTTATTATTAGAGGTCCTTGAAAAAAAACAAATATATAAATTCCATTTACTAGGTCATTCAATGGGAGGTATGATTGTTCAAGAAATGGCCAAAAATGAAGGTAATAAAATTTCAAAATTAGTATGCTATAGCACTGGTCCTGTAGGTGAAATGCCTGGACGATTTGAAACAGTAGATCAGTCTAGAGAAAATCTCAAAAAAAATGGTTTAGAAGTTACTGCAAATAACATTGCTAAAACTTGGTTTGTAAAAGGAGAAAAAGCTAAATATTTTAATGTTTGCATTGAAGCTGGCAAACAAACTTCTATTGAAGTTGCTGACAATGCACTTATTGCATTTAAAAACTGGGATGGAGTTGATAATCTTAAAAATATTAATAATGAAACATTAATTGTATGGGGAGATAAAGATAAATCATACAATGTAAATCAAATAAATATTTTAAAAAAAAATATTTCGAATAGTTCTCTAATAATATTTGCAGGGTGTGCGCATAATGTACATCTAGAAAAAGTTGATGAATTTAATAAGAAAATTAAAGAATTTTTAAATAAATAAATTAGAACAGACCTTCTACTTCGCCTTTATCGTTTAATTTAATAGAGTCTGCTGCTGGGATTCTAGGGAGGCCAGGCATAGTCATAATCGCTCCACATATAACAACTATAAATTCAGCTCCGCTCGATAATTTTATCTCTCTTATTGGTAGCACGTGTCCTGAAGGTGCTCCTTTTAAATCAGGATCAGTAGAAAAACTATATTGTGTTTTTGCTATACAAATAGGAAATTTACCAAAACCATCTTCTTCCATTTTTTTAAGTTGGTCTCTAATTTTAGAATCAGCCACAACCTCGCTGGCTCCATAAATTTCTTTTGCTATAGCTTCAATTTTTTTCCACAGAGGTGTTTCTGCTGAGTATAAAAATTTAAATCCATTTTTTTTTGATTTTTCGCAAAGATCAACCACAGTGTTAGCTAGATCTTTTGTTCCTTCACCACCATTAGACCAATGAGTACAAAGGCTTGCTCTGATACCCAACTTAGAGCAATACTCTTCTATAATTTTTACTTCTTTATCTGTATCCGTGATAAAATGATTTATTGCAACAGTCACTTCTAATCCAAATTTTTGAAGATTCATTATATGTCTTTCAAGATTAGGTAAACCTTTTTTTAAAGCTTCAGTATTTTCTTTTTTAAGATCATCTTTTTTTATTCCACCATGCATTTTTAAAGCTCTAATTGTTGCTACCAGAACAACGCAGCTTGGCTTAATATTTGCTTTACGACATTTAATATCTAAAAATTTTTCTGCACCTAGGTCAGCTCCAAACCCTGCTTCAGTAACCACATAGTCAGATAATTTTAAACCAGCTTTAGTAGCAATAATCGAATTGCAGCCATGGGCGATATTCGCAAAAGGACCTCCATGAATAATAGCAGGATTATTTTCTAAAGTTTGTGTTATATTTGGTTTAATTGCATCTTTTAGCAAAACGGTCATCGGACCATGTGCATTTAAATCTTTTGCATACACAGGTTTTTTATCTTTAGTATAGCCGATAGTAATATTACCAATTTTTTCTTCTAAATCTTTTAAATTGTTAGACAAACAGAAAATTGCCATAACTTCTGAAGCTACAGTAATATCAAATCCATCTTCCCTTGGAAAACCATTTGCTATCCCACCTAAATTTGCATTTATAGAACGTAAGGCACGATCGTTTAAGTCAACAACGCGTCTCCAAACAATTCTTCTAATATCTATATTTAATTTATTTCCCCAATAAATATGATTATCAATAAGTGCTGATAAAAGATTATGAGCTGAAGTGATTGCATGAAAATCACCGGTAAAATGTAAATTAATTTGTTCCATCGGAACAACTTGTGCATACCCACCTCCAGCAGCACCACCTTTCATACCAAAGGATGGTCCGAGACTAGGTTCCCGCAAACAAACAATTGATTTTTTTCCAATTTTATTTAAGCCATCACTTAAACCAACTGATGTAGTCGTCTTACCCTCGCCTGCTGGGGTAGGAGTAATAGCAGTGACTAATATTAGATGACTATTTTTTTCTTTTAATTTGCTTATATATTCTAAGCTTATTTTAGCAATGTGACGTCCCATAGGGCTATAAGCCTGAGGTTCATCAGGAACATTAAGCTTTGCAAGCACATTTTTTATAGGCTGCATTTTTGCAGCTCTAGCTATTTCAATATCTGATTTTATAGTACTCATCGGCACTGCTATATCTAAAAAAGCATAATATGTATAGACAATATTTTTAAGTCCTTTTACAATTTAATGGGGTTATATTAGATTAAAGCAATGCAAAAATATTCAATATTTAGTTTAATCAAAAATGCACTTACCAATCATCAAAATTGGGATGTTGCATGGAGAGACCCTGAACCGAAGAAAGAGTATGATGCAATAATTATTGGTGGAGGTGGCCACGGGCTAGCCACCGCTTATTATTTGGCAAAAGAACACAAAATTACAAATATTGCTATCCTAGAAAAAGGTTGGATAGGAGGGGGTAACGTTGGAAGAAACACAACAATACTTCGCTCAAACTATATGTGGGATGCCAATGGTTTATTTTACGAATATGGAATGAAATTATGGGAAAACTTATCTCAAGAATTAAATTATAATGTAATGTATTCACCAAGAGGTATTATTAATCTTGCACATTCAGATGCTCAACTAAATACGTACGCAAGAAGAGGAAACTCAATGAGATTAAATAATATCGATGCATTGATGCTTGGAAGAGAAGAATTAAAAAAAATGATTCCATTTGCGGATTTTTCTACATCAGCGAGATTTCCAATTTTTGGTGCTTTAATGCAACCGCGTGGTGGAACAGCAAGACATGATGCGGTTGCTTGGGGTTATGCTAGACAAGCAGATTCAATGGGAGTTGATATTATCCAACATTGCGAAGTTACAGGATTTGATGTTAAAGATGGAAAAATTAAAGGCGTACAAACTTCAAGAGGAGATATTAAAACAAAAAAAGTAGGACTATGCGTAGCCGGAAGCACTTCTTTGTTGGCGGAAAAATTAAATATGAAATTACCAATAGAGAGCCATGTTCTTCAAGCTTGCGTTTCAGAACCAGTAAAACCTTTCTTGGATCATGTGGTAACTTTTGGGGCTGGTCATTTTTATTGCAGCCAATCTGATAAAGGGGAAATGGTTATGGGAGGAGATTTAGATGGTTATAACAGTTACGCTCAAAGAGGAAACCTACCAACTTTACAACACGTTTTATCCGAAGGTGTAGCAATGTTTCCAAATTTAAGTAGGCTAAAAATATTACGAACATGGGGAGGAATTATGGATATGTCTATGGATGGTTCACCTGTTATTGACAAAAGTCACATAGCGGGTTTATATTTAAATTTTGGATGGTGCTACGGTGGATTTAAAGCTACCCCTGTTTCAGGATTGACTTTTGCACACACTATCGCACAAGACAGACCTCATAAGTTAAATGAAAAATTTAAGTTAAATAGATTTAACACTGGTCATCTTTTAGATGAAAAAGGCGTAGGTACAAAAACTTGGGTAGGATAAAATATGTTAGAAATTAAATGTCCTTATTGTGGAAAAAGATCTCAAAATGAATTTTCTTATGGGGGTGACGCAAGTTTAAAGAGACCATCGTTAGAAAAAGAAATTTCCGACAAAGAGTGGAATGATTTTATTTACTATAGAAAAAACCCACGAGGAAAACATGAAGAATTTTGGCATCATATAGCAGGCTGCAGACAATGGTTTAAAGTTTTAAGAAGCACAACAACACATGAAATTTTTAAAACAGCTAAGGTAAATGAGGAGTTATAGATTATATGGAACAAAAATTTAGACTGGAAAAATCAGGATATATTAAAAGAGATAAAAAAATTTCATTCAAATTTAATAAAAAAAAATATTTTGGGTATGAAGGTGATACTTTAGCATCAGCTTTGCTTGCAAACGGTGTACACTTAGTTGGACGAAGTTTTAAATACCATAGACCAAGAGGCTTTATAGGCTCTGGGGTAGAAGAAACTAACGCCCACGTACAGTTATATAGTGGAGAAAAAACAGAACCCAACGCGATAGCTACTACAGTTGAATTAGTGGAAGGATTGATAGCAAAAAGTCAGAACTGTTGGCCATCAGTTTCTTTTGACCTTGGTGCAATAAACAATTTTTTTAGCAAAATTTTTCCAGCTGGTTTTTATTATAAAACATTTATGTGGCCAAAAAGTTTTTGGTATAGAGTTTATGAACCAATTATAAGGAAAGCAGCTGGCCTTGGTATTGCCCCGCTAAAACCAGATCCTGATAGATATGAACATAAATTTGAATATTGTGATATTTTAGTTGTTGGTTCAGGACCGTCAGGTTTAGCTAGTGCTCTGGCAGCTGGTAAAAATGGAGCTAGAGTCATTTTAGCTGAAGATAAACCAAGATTTGGTGGGAGTCTTCTAACTGATGACGTCACTATTGGAAATAAAAATGGAAAAGATTGGGCTGACGAAATAATTACTCAACTAAAGTCAATGCCTAATGTGATAGTAAAAAATAGATCACAAGTTTTTGGATATTACGACCATAACATGATGGTGATGATAGAAAGAACTAAGGATCATATCCAAAATCCAAATGAATTTACACCAAGGCAAAGACTTTGGTATATAAGAGCACGTGAGGTTATAATTTCAACAGGATCAATTGAGAGGCCTTTAGTTTTTGGAAATAACGATAGACCTGGTGTCATGCTGGCCTCTGCAGCAAAAGAATATATAAAAGTTTATGGAGTTCTTGTTGGTAAAAAACCAATTATTTTTACAAACAACGACAGTGGTTATGAAACTGCTTTAGAGTTTAAGAAAAATGGAATTGATCCATTGATTGTTGATGTAAGAACAGATTCTAATGGATCCGTTGTTCAAGAAGCCAAAAATTTAGGAATTAATATTAAATTTTATCATGGTGTTGTGAATGTAAAAGGTTATTTAAAAATAAAATCTGCAACGATAGGTAAACTAAATAATAATAAATCAGGTTATGAAAGCCTAGAAAATATTGATTGTGATTGTGTTTGTGTGTCGGGAAATTGGACTCCAACAGTACATCTTTCTTCACAATCAGGAAATAAACTAAAATTTGATGAAAAAATTAATGCTTTTATTCCAAACACATCACGGCAAAATGAAAATACGATAGGATCAGCAAAAGGTTCTTATACTTTAAAGAAAGCTTTGGATGAGGGTTTTAATACAGGTTTTAATTTATCTAAAAAAATAACTGGCAGAAATGTAGCAACCACAATACCTTCATCAAATGAAAAAAGTTACGAGCAACAAGATAAATTTTGGTGCATGCCTCTCCCTAAAAATAAAAATTATAAAAGGTGTGTAGATTTTCAAAATGATGTTTATGTATCTGATATAGAGCTAGCATTAAGAGAAGGCTTTAGATCTATAGAGCATGTCAAAAGATACACTACTCTTGGTATGGCAACTGACCAAGGAAGAACAAGTAATTTAAATGGATTGCAATTAGTATCAAGTATTGAAAAAAAAATAGTACCTGAAGTGGGGCATACTACTTTTAGACCACCTTTTACTCCTGTAACAATAGGAGCAATAGTTGGAAGGGAAGTAGGTAAACATTATCGTCCAACAAGAAAATCTCCGATGCATTCATGGCATGAAAATGCAAATGCGGTATTTGTTGATGCGGGACTTTGGTTAAGGCCTCGCTATTATAAAGAGAATAATGAAACCTTAGCACAAGCAGCAAAAAGAGAAGCAACTAATGTTAGAAATAATGTAGGAATTTGTGATGTAACATCACTTGGAAAAATTGATATTAAAGGACCAGATAGTGTGGAATTTTTGAATAGAGTTTACACAAATGCATGGAAGAAACTTCCTGTAGGAAAATCTAGATATGGCTTGATGTTAAGGGAAGATGGCATTGTCTTAGATGACGGTACAACAACCAGAATTTCAGTAAATCATTTTCATATGACTACCACAACTGCACAAGCTGCAAATGTGTTGGCACACTTAGAATTTTATTTACAAGTTGTCTGGCCAGAATTGTCTGTAAATATTTTATCGACAACAGAGCAATGGGCTGGTGTAGCGCTAGCTGGACCCAACTCAAGAAATTTATTAAGTAAAATTTTTCCAGAAACTGATGTATCAAATGAAAGTATACCATTTATGGGATACAAAGAAGCAAACTTGCTCGGAGTGCCAGCAAGAATTTTTAGAATTTCCTTTTCTGGTGAGTTAGCTTACGAAATAAATATTGAATCTGGCTATGGAGTTTTCATGTGGGAACAAATAATAGAACTAGGTAAAGAATATTTAATTGAGCCTTACGGAACAGAGGCTCTTTCAACTTTAAGAATAGAAATGGGACATGTCGCGGGCTCCGAGATAGATGGTAGAGTTATAGCATCAGATTTATCCCTAGAAGGCATGTTAAGTAAAAAGAAAGATTTTATTGGAAAAAGATCTTTAAATAGAGAAGCATTTTTAAACCCTAATAGAGAAAAAATTGTTGGAGTAGTTCCATTAGATAAAAAAACAATGATACCAGAAGGATCTCATTTAGTTATGGACGGTAACGCAAGTTTACCAAATCCTAAACTTGGTCATATTTCTGCTTCTTGTTGGAGTGTTGAATATAATAACCCTTTTTCTTTAGCAATATTGAAAGATGGAAAAAATAAAATAGGAGACAAACTTTTTGCTCTTTCACCGCTTAAAAATAAAAATATTCCTGTAGAAATAGTATCTTCACATTATGTGGATCCAAAAGGAGAAAGAGTAAGATCATGACAGCTATTTCTCCATTACAATCTGTTCATAAAAAAGGTCTTTTTGGTGATCATCATAAAAAAAATGAAAATAAAATATTAAAAATAAGAGAATTAAAAAATTTAAGTATTATTCAAATGACTCATTATAAAAATTCAAAGACCCAGATCAAAGATGTTATGATTGATGGTTTAGAGGTTTATTCACAAAGTTCAAAAGTTTCATTTAACCAAGATACAAGAATCCTTTGGAGTGGACCAAATGTATGGACAATTGTTTCTAAAAAAGAAAATATTATTAAAAGTATCCAGAAAAATTGTGATTTAGAAAATTTTTCTATAACTGATATTTCCCATTCGAGAGCTGTTATTCAACTTGAGGGGCTTATGGTTAAAGAAGTATTAAAAAAAGGTTGTCCAATTAATTTTAATAAATTTGAAAAAAACGATTGCGTAAGTTCAATATTTCAAGGAATTTCAATAGTGATTGACTATACCGATGATGAGTTAGAGGTATTTAATGTATTTAGTTTAAGAAGTTTTGGAGAATCTTTGTATCATCATATAACCGACGCGTCTCTTGAATTTGGTTACGATGGTGTTTAGTTTAAATTTTATCCATTTCAAGATGAAGTTTTGTGCCAGTGTAAGTATTTTTTTCTGCCACCTGTTCGTTTAGCTCGACACCTAAGCCTGGTTTTGTAGATGGGATAACATAACCATCTTGCCATACAATAGGATCATTAATAATTTCAGAATAAAAACCTCCCCATTCTTTAACACCTTCTAATATTAAAAAGTTAGGGGAACATGTAGCAATTTGAATATTTGCAGCACCAACTACCGGTCCACAATATAGATGAGGAGCAATTTGCGCATAATGAGTTTCTGCTAGACCCGCAATTTTTTTGGCTTCTAATATTCCACCTACTCGGCCTAAATTCATTTGCAAAATACTAGCTCCTTGTGATTGTAGAATTTTAGAGAATTCATATTTTGTAGTTAATCTTTCTCCAGTGGCTATTGGAATTGATGTTGAGGAAGCAACTTTTCCCATTTCCTCAAAATTTTCAGGAGGAACTGGCTCTTCAAACCACAACGGATCAAATTTTTCTAAGCGCTTTGCTAATCTAATTGCTGAGGAAGTTGTCATTTGACCGTGTGTTCCAATTAACAAATCACATTTATTTTTTACAGAATCGCGAATTACTCTTACAAAATTTTCTGCTTTAAAGAGATCTTCCATTGAAAGCTGTCGTGGGTCTAAAGGCGTGTATGCTCCAACAGGATCAAATTTAATTGCAGTAAAACCTTTTACAATATATTCATTTGCTCTTTCAGCTGCAAGATTAGCATCAGTGTAAACATTGGTTTTGTCTGATTTATTTGGATATAAATAAGTGTATGAGCGTAATTTATTGTGAACTTGCCCACCTAGCAATTCATAAATCGGTTTTCCTAATTCTTTGCCAATGATATCCCAGCAAGCCATTTCAATACCACTAATTATTCCCATTAAAGAAATATCCGGTCTTTGTGTGTATCCACTTGAATAAATAGTTCTCCACAATTTTTCTATTTTAAAAGGATCTTTATCTTTTACGTATCTTTCAAAAACATCTTCAATCATTTTAGAAACAACATTTGGGTGAAAAGGAACTGAGTAAACTTCACCATATCCAACAATATCTTTATCTGTAATAAGCTTAATAAATATCCAGTAATTTCCACCAAAATGAGGAGGGGGATTTCCAACAATAAAAGTTTTTATTTTTTTTAGTTTCATCACTTAATTAACTTTATTGTATAAATTTCACATGAAACAGCAAAAATTACAATCATAAGTTGTTCTTAGGGTTTAATATTTTGATAACTTATATATAAATAGTCAAATAAAAATAACAAAAAGGATAAAAATGAGAATAATTAAAAAACTGTTAATTTCTGTAATAGTTGTATTAGGCTTAACGAGTTTTAGTGTTAACGCGAATGCAGCTTGTGGAAATATAACGATAGCGAATATGAACTGGGCTTCTGCTAATTTGATGGCTGAAGTTGATAAAGTTATCTTAGAAAAAGGTTATGGATGTACAGTTGAATTAATTCCAGGCGCAACAATGCCAACTTTTACATCTATGAATGAAAAAGGCGAACCAGATGTAGCTCCAGAGTTTTGGGCAAATTCTGCACTAGAAGCTTTAACAAAAGCTACAGGTGAAGGCAGAATGCATACATTAAATAAAGCACCAATCAAAGGTTTAGGTGAAGGATGGTGGATACCACCAAGTACTTTAGAAAAACATCCTGAACTAACAACTGCTGCTGCTGTTTTGGCTAGACCGGATTTATTTCCACATCCAGAAGACGCATCAAAAGGTGGTTTTCATATATGTCCTCCAGGATGGGCTTGTGAGTTAATAAACAAGCAAATG
>Ga0209709_10001737_pt1 | contig 19818 bp, 20 predicted proteins | sample ArcticOcean_MG_C_2_FD_187435 | JGI IMG/M metagenome (GOLD analysis project Ga0209709, IMG submission 187435) | Marine microbial communities from western Arctic Ocean - ArcticOcean_MG_CB4_136 (SPAdes) (version 2) | ecosystem: Environmental > Aquatic > Marine > Oceanic | place: Arctic Ocean... | reverse complement strand
GCGCCACATAGGAGTCGAACCTATAACCCCCAGATTCGAAATCTGGTGCTCTATCCAGTTGAGCTAGCAGCGCATATAGTATTAATATTACATTTTATGGAAAAAAACATTAATTTAATAGTTGAGGCTTATGAAAATGATCTTAGACTAGATGTATTCGTTAATAAAAGAGAAAAATTAATTAGTAGAACTAGGGTCAAAAATTTAATTCTAAAAGAAAAGTTAAAATTAAATAACATAATCGTTAATAGTCCTTCTAAAAAAATCTGCACTGGTGATAAAGTAGAACTTCAAATTCCAGAGCCAAAAGAAGCCTCACTAAAACCTTATGATTTTAAATTAGAGATTTTTTATGAGGATGACGACTTATTAGTAATTAATAAACCAGCAGGGATAATCATGCATCCTGGTGCTGGCAATTATGATAAAACAATCGTTAATGCCTTAATGCATTATAATAAAGACTCATTATCCTCTATTGGTGACGAACTAAGACCAGGCATTGTACACAGAATAGATAAGGACACTTCTGGGTTAATAGTTGTAGCAAAAAACAATACAACACATGAAAATCTATCACATCAATTCAGTGAACATACAATCACAAGAGTCTACCAACTTTTAATTTGGGGGAAGCTAAGACCTTCATCTGGAAAAATTGATACTTTTATAACTAGAAGCTCAAAAAATAGACAGATGATGGAAGTTAGCAGCTCTAAAGGCAAAAGAGCAATAACTAATTATAAAACTATAGAAATTTTTGAAAACGATAAAACACCAACACTAAGTTTAGTTGAATGCAGATTAGAAACTGGAAGAACACATCAAATAAGAGTTCACATGACTCACATGGGAAATAGCATTATGGGAGATGGAAAATATAAAAAAAAATATAAGAAGCTTAAAAATATTGATACTAGTTTAGAAAACTTAATCTATAAATTGGAAAGACAGTTTTTACACGCACAAACTTTGGGCTTTATTCACCCCAAAACTAATAAAGAAATGATTTTTACCTCAATTTTGCCACAAGATCTTGAAAATATTCTTGTATTGTTAAGAAATACTGGCAAATAAGACCTTGAAATATTACTATAACTAATTAAATAAATACACCTTATGAGCACTATGATAAATAATAATCTTCCAGCACTTTCAAATGAAGGTGGCCTATCTATTTATCTGGAGCAAATCAAAAAATTTCCTATGCTAGCTGCTGAAGAAGAATACATGTTAGCAAAAAATTGGAAAGAAAGTGGTAATGTTAAAGCAGCAGAGAAACTCGTAACTAGCCATCTTAGGCTTGTTGCAAAAATTGCAATGGGCTATAAAGGTTATGGTCTCCCAATTAATGAAATGATCTCTGAGGGCAACGTTGGTTTGATGCAAGCAGTTAAAAAATTTGAGCCTGAAAAAGGATTTAGATTAGCTACATATGCAATGTGGTGGATTAGAGCTTCTATACAAGAGTATGTCTTAAGATCTTGGAGTTTGGTGAAAATAGGGACAACTACAGCTCAGAAAAAATTATTTTTTAATCTTAAAAAAATTAAGAACAAAATAGCACCAAGGTCAGAAGGAGATTTAAGACCAGAACATGTTAATGAAATTGCAAAAAAATTAGATGTTAGTGAAAAAGAGGTAGTTTCTATGAATAGAAGACTTTCTGGTAAAGAGTTTTCTTTGAATGCACAAGTTGGAGAAGATGGTGATGAGTGGCAAGACTGGTTAGTAGATAAAGAATTAGATCATGACCTCAAATTTGCACATCAGGAAGAAATGAAACAAAGGCAAGATTTATTAAAAGATTCAATCAAAATTCTTAATGATAGAGAGCGAGAAATTTTATATTCAAGAAGGTTAAATGATGACCCTATAACTCTTGAGGACTTAAGTAAAAAGTTTAAAATTAGTAGAGAGAGAATAAGACAGATAGAGAATAAAGCTTTTGAAAAAATTCAAAAACATATGTTAATTTCTGCTAAATCTAAAAATTTGCTCCCTGCAAACTAAACCTCAAAAGGGTTTTCTAAAAGAATAGTATCTTCTCGTTCTGGACTTGTTGAAATACTTGAAACTTTAGTTCCAATAAATTCTTCTATGGCATATATGTAGTTTTTTGCATTTTCTGGTAGGGCTTCTATATTCTTAATTCCTTGGGTTGAAGTTTTCCATCCGGAGAATGTTTTATAAATTGGTTTTATTTTTAATTGATCTTCTACTGCTGCTGGAAGATAGTTCATTTTCTTTCCTTCCAATTCATATTCAACACACATTTTAATTTCATCTAGTTCATCTAAAACATCAAGTTTAGTTAGTGCTATTCCATCGATCCCAGAAATTTTAATTGTTTGTCTAACCAATACTCCATCAAACCATCCACACCTTCTTTTTCTGCTTGTTACAGTTCCAAATTCTTTCCCCCTTGAACCGAGCAGTTCTCCAATATTATCTTTTAATTCTGTGGGAAAGGGGCCTTCACCAACTCTAGTTGTGTAAGCTTTTGTAATTCCAAGCACATAGTCAATTGAATTTGGTCCACACCCAGTACCTGTTGCAGCACTAGCTGCAACTGTATTAGAAGATGTTACAAAAGGGTAAGTTCCATGATCAACATCTAGCAATATTCCTTGCGCTCCCTCAAATAATATTTTCTTTCCATTTTTTTTAAATTCATCAATTCTAAGCCATACTGGTTGGGAAAATTTTAATATTTTTGGTGCAATCTTTAATAAATCTTCTTTAAGTTTATCTTTTTCAAATATTTTTTTGCCAAGGCCTTTTCTAATTGCATTATGATGAAGAAGTACTGTTTCTAATCTATGATCAAGATTGGTTTCAGATCTTAAATCCATAACACGAATAGATCTTCTTCCCACCTTATCTTCATAAGCTGGTCCAATTCCACGTCTTGTGGTACCAATTTTTCCCTTACCAGCAGCATCTTCCCTTATTTCATCCATTTCTCTATGAAAGGGCAAAATAAGAGTTGCCGATTCAGAAACAATAAAATTACTTATGTTTACTTCAACTCCTTTCGATCTAATTTCTTCAATTTCCTCTAATAGAGCCCAAGGGTCAACAACAACTCCATTACCTATAATAGATATCTTATTTTTTCTAACAATCCCAGATGGTAGTAATCTTAGTTTATAAGTTACTCCATCAATTACCAGTGTATGTCCAGCATTGTGTCCACCTTGAAAACGGATAACGACATCAGCTTGATCTGACAACCAATCAACTATTTTTCCTTTTCCTTCGTCTCCCCACTGAGAACCAACAACTACTACATTTTTCATTATTTAAATTTTTTATTTATAATTATAGAACTTAAATGATTTATAGGACCTTGGCCTTCACCATAATTAAGGTTAGATCTTATAGAATTATTTACATACTTAGTCGCTAGCTCACAAGATTTCTTTAATGTTTTTCCACATGCAAAGAACGTAGTAATAGCAGATGACAGTGTACATCCAGTTCCATGTGTATTGCTAGTTGTAATTCTTTTATTTTTTATAAGCATAATCTCGTTTTTATTAACAAAAATATCTAGAACCTCTTTAGAATCTAGATGACCACCCTTTATAAAAACATTTTTTGCCCCTAATTCTATCAATATGCTTGCAGCAAAAATCATATCTTCTTTAGTTTTTATTTTTATATTAGTTAATATTTCAGCTTCTGGAATATTGGGAGTTATTAAACTAACTTTTTTTATTAATTTATTTTTTAATAATTTAACTGCTTGATCGTCTATTAACTTAGCACCACCTTTGGCAATCATAACAGGATCTAATATTATCTTCTTAACTTTGATAATATCTAATGAGTGGATGACAGATTTTATCACTTTTGCTGAATGCAACATCCCGATCTTTACAGCATCAGGTTTAATATCATCTGAAGTAAATTCTATTTGATTGGAAATTTCTTTTGGGTCAATAGATACTATCGATTTAACACCTGTCGTGTTTTGAATAGTTACCGCTGTTATTGCAGTCATCGCATATGAGCCTAAAGCAGTAATAGTTTTAATATCCGCCTGAATACCTGCACCACCAGATGAGTCTGACCCTGCAATAACTAGTATTTTAGATTTTGGTTTCAAGTTATTTAATTTTTGTTAATATAATTTTTAAACACTTTTGAAGTAATTTACTGTTTTCACTTTCACCCATTACTCTAATTTTTGACTCTGTTCCTGACATTCTAACCAATATTCTTCCATGTTTATTCATCAATTTTTTTGCTGATTTGATAGAGTTTTTTACGTCAATATTATTAATTATAGTTTTATCCTTCACTTCAATATTATTCAATATTTGTGGTATTTTTTTAAAAGTGTTAAAAAAATCGCTAGCTTTTTTCCCCTTCCTTAAAGAAAATAAAACTTCTAACGCAACTAATAAGCCGTCTCCAGTAGTTGCAAATTTTCCTAAAATAATATGTCCTGACTGCTCACCACCTAAATTAAAATTATTTTTTTGCATTTTTTCTTTTACATAACGATCGCCTACATCTGCTCTTATAAATTTTATTTTTTGTAATTTAAAAAATTTTTCTAATCCATAATTGGACATCAGAGTTCCGATAACCCCACCTCTTAACATTTTTTTTTTTTTCCATCTAATTGCTAGTGCTGCAATTATTTGGTCACCATCAATTATTTCTCCATTTTCATCACACATAATAATTCTGTCTGCATCTCCATCAAGAGAAATTCCTATGTGTGCTTTATATCTTTTTACTGCAGATTTAATTTTATTTGGAAATGTGGAGCCACAATTTTCATTAATATTTAAACCATTGGGTTTTATTCCAATGGGAAACACTTTTGCACCCAAAGATTTGAGTAATTCTGGTCCCGCTATATATCCAGCACCATTTGCACAATCTATAACTATTCTTAAACCTCTAAGGTTAAAATCATTAGGAAAATTTTTTTTCAATATTCTTATATAATTTTTATTAGCAATTTCTAACCTTTTTACTCGACCTAGTTCTTTTGGTTTTGATAAATTATTTTCAATTTTTTTATCAATTAAATTTTCTATTTTTTTTTCTATTTTATCAGACAGTTTTAACCCATCAGGACCAAATAACTTTAGCCCATTATCATAATATGCGTTATGAGATGCAGTAATCATAATACCCATATTTGCTTTCATTGATTTTGTTAACATTGCTAGACCATTTGTTGGTAAAGGACCCATTGTGTAAACGTGCATTCCGGCTGATGTAAGCCCTGAAACTAAAGCTGGTTCTAGAGTATAACCAGATAGCCTGGTATCCTTTGCAATTATTGCTATCTGTTGTTTTTTTTTTTGAGTTTTAAAATATGTTCCGGAGGCTAAACCAAATTTGAAAAACATATCGCCATTAATATTTTTACTATTTACAAGACCTCTTATCCCATCAGTTCCAAAATACTTTTTTGTCATTAAGTTTTTATCAATTGTTTAAATGCTTTTATACTTTGTATTAATTCATTCACATCATGAATTCTTAATATTTGAACACCTTGCATCATTGAGTACAATGAAGAAGCAATTGTTCCTCCTAGCCTTTCTTTAGTATCATTTTTTCCAGATAAATCTTTAATAAATTTTTTTCTAGAGAGACCAAGTAATATAGGAAAACCAAGAGTATGAAAAATAGAAACACTCCTGATCAAACTCATATTATGTTTCAAATTTTTTCCAAAACCAATTCCTGGATCAATAATGATATTGTTATGCTTTATGCCTTTAGATCTTAAAAATTTTATCTTTTCTTCAAAAAAATCATATATATCTAGTAATTCATACTTATACTTAGGTTTATTCTGCATATTCTCTGGAGTTCCTTGTGAATGTTGAATTACGAACGGAGATTTGCTTTCTTTCAATATATCAATTGTTTTAGAGTCATAACTTAATCCAGAAACATCGTTAATCAATTTAATTCCTATTTGAATTCCTTTATTCATTATGTCTGCTTTTCTTGTATCAAGTGATAATGGAATTTTTTTACTAATTTCTTTTATAATTTTTTTAATTCTATTCCATTCTTCTTTTTCATTTATAGGTTTAGATCCTGGCCTTGTAGATTCTCCACCCACATCCACTATATCTGCACCGAATTTAAATAAATTTTTTGCATGCTTCAATCCTGCTTTTCTTTTGTTAAATTTACCACCATCAGAAAAACTATCTGGTGTTAAGTTTAATACTCCCATTATATTTGGAATTTTTTTAAAATTTAAATTTGAAAAGTTATTTTTTTTTTTTATAATAAGCTTAACGTCTTTATTAATTTTTTCTCTTTGTAATTTGGGTAATTTTTTTATATTCTTAAGGTCAATTATCTTTTTTGAATTTCGTGTGATAATTTCAATCTGACTAAAAGAAAATTCTTTATTCCCATTTAACGGAAGGTTTTTTTTTTTACTAACTATCTTTATTGATGTTTTGCCATAAGCAAAATTACACACTCTTGTGTAATACTTTTTCATTTATTTTTAATGAACTATTTTTGGCTTAAGGCCCATCGAGCTTAAAGCTGAATTTTTCTCTTTGTCCTCAACTTTTAAATCTTCTTTATTACTTGGATATATATTCTTGTTTATTAAATTTTCTATCTCATCACCTGAAAGAGTTTCATATGTTAAAAGAGCCTTCGCTAATTTATGTAAGTCATCAATTTTTTCTGTTAAAACATGTCTTGCTCTTTCATATCCTTTGTCTACAATTTTTCTAATTTCTGAATCTACTTTTTTAGCTGTTTCTTCAGACATATTTTGAGTTCTAGCAACAGATCTACCTAAAAATACCTCTTCTTCATTTGCACCGTAAGCAACCGGTCCTAATTCTTTACTAAGACCTGCCCTCATTACCATTGCTCTTGCTCTTTGAGTTGCTTGCTCAATATCACTTGAGGCACCAGTTGTAACTTTATCTTCACCAAAAATAATTTCTTCTGCCACTCTTCCTCCCATTGCTATAGCTAATTGTGCGTGAAGTTGTTCTCTTGTTTGGGATAATTCATCTCTTTCAGGCAATTGCATAACCATTCCTAGAGCTCGTCCTCTTGGAATAATTGTTGCTTTGTGAATAGGGTGAGCCGCGTCTTCATTAATGGTTACTATCGCATGTCCTGCTTCATGATAAGCTGTTAGAGTTTTTTCTTCTTCCGTCATTACCATAGATCTTCTTTCAGATCCCATCATCACTTTGTCTCTAGACTCTTCAAATTCATCTAAGGTGACTATTCTTTTATTTTTTCTAGCTGCAAGTAATGCTGCTTCATTAACTATATTTGCTAAATCTGCTCCTGAAAAACCTGGAGTTCCTCTTGCTACAGTTCTTAAATTCACATCTGGTGCCATTTTTATTTTTTTAACATGCACCTTTAATATTTTTTCTCTTCCAATAATGTCTGGAAGTCCAACAACTACTTGCCTATCAAATCTACCTGGTCTTAGTAAAGCTGGATCTAATACATCGGGTCTGTTTGTTGCTGCAATAATTATTACTCCTTCGTTAGTTTCAAAACCGTCCATCTCAACTAGTAATTGGTTTAAAGTTTGTTCTCTTTCATCATTTCCTCCACCTAAGCCAGCACCTCTGCTTCTTCCTACAGCATCTATTTCATCAATAAAAATAATACACGGTGAGTGTTTTTTACCTTGTTCAAACATGTCTCTTACTCTTGAGGCTCCTACCCCAACAAACATTTCAACAAAATCAGAACCAGATATAGTAAAGAATGGAACACCCGCTTCTCCTGCTATAGCTCTTGCAAGTAAAGTTTTACCTGTTCCTGGTTGACCAACTAATAAACATCCTCTTGGTATCTTTCCACCAAGTCTACTAAATTTTTTAGGATCTTTTAGAAATTGAACAACTTCCTCAACTTCTTCTTTTGCCTCCTCAACACCAGCAACATCATCAAATGTTACCTTCCCTTTTAATTCATTCATCAATTTAGCTTTGGATTTACCAAAGCCCATTGCCCCGCCTTTTCCCCCTTGCATTTGTCTCATGAAAAAAATCCAAACAGCAATTAGTAACAACATTGGAAACCATGATAATAAAACTCCAAATAGCGATGGCATTTTGGCCTCAATAGGAGCAGCTGAAATGCTAACACCTCTAGCGGATAATTTTTGAATTAGGTTTGGGTAGTTGTGTGAATAAGTAGAAAATGAATTTCCATCCGCAAGAACACCATTTATATTATTTCCCTGTATTTCTACTTTTACAACTCTACCATTATCAACCTCTGATAAAAAATCTGAAAATATTATTGAATTATTCTTACCCGCATTAGCTTGGGGATTTTTGAACATATTATAAAGGCCAATTGTTAAAAAAACAATTGCTGCCCACATTGCTAAATTTTTCATATTCATAGTTATAAGATAATAATTTTTATGAATTAAACAAGTGTCAAATTGGTACAAAATTTAGAGTGAATGCTATTTTTCTTGAGATATTAATATAGTTTCATTTACTCTCTCAATAAAACACCCTCCAAGAGTAACTTTTGAAAATGATTTAACATTAATTCCTGTAATCAACTCATTAATGCTCTTACCTCTAACTGGATAATATTTTTTACCAAGATTCTGAATTATTGTTGTTAAAGATCTAAAAATTACCTCATGTGATTGAACAAAGAAATCATTATTTAAAATATAGGTATTTTTTCTAGTTAAAAAAACTGAGTTTTTTTCTAAATTTTTATCCACATAAAATTTAATTGTTTTGTTTGAATCTTTTAAATTGTTTATCGTCAATTTAAATTTTTTTTTATCTAAGCCCTCTTTTTCAAGTGTTTGTAGTAAACTTCTAATCCTAGTTCTCTTGTAATCTATATTAATATTTGATGGGTCATCAACAAAAAAATTGAATACCTCTTTGGAAATATGAAGCAAGTCTTTTTTTTCTAAATCTAATAATGGTCTTAATATATTCAAATCCTTATCCTTATACTTTGTATTTTTGTCAAATGAGATCAGTCCATTTAACCCACTACCCCTAACTAATCTAATTAAAAAATTTTCAAACAAATCATTTAAGTGATGCCCAATTAATAGATAGTTAATATTATTTTTTTTACACTCATCTGCTAATAAGGAATATCTTTTATTTCTTGCTAATGCTTGAATATTTTTAGATGGTTTTTTACCATTCCACTTTAAAATTTCACAGTGAACATTAATTGTACTTAGAATATCTTTTACTGTTTTGGCTTCTGATGAAGATTCTTTTCGAAGCTTATGATCAACAATAAAATATTTAACATTTAATTTATTCTTCAATGAATAACATTTGGCTAGATAAGCTAACGCTAAACTGTCTGGGCCACCAGAAACTGCTACTGCTAAATTTTCTTTTATTTTTAAAGACTCAGAAAATTCTTTGAAAATTTTGGATATTTTTCTTACATTTAGATGGATGAGAATCTTTTTATGTATTTTATTTTGAGCACTCAAATTTTTTAGATTCATACTTTGCTTTTTGTAGTATAGATTGATTTGCTTTAGGATATTCTTTTTTAACTCCATCAATCATTTTACAACCTTGCTCTTTTTCTCCTATCTGGACCATTGATACACCAAGTTTTAATAAATTTATAGGAGCCTTCTCACCTTTTGGGTAATTTTGATATCCCTCAAGATAAGCAGTGGCTGCATCAGTATAAAGTTGTCTTATTCTAAATGTTTCTGCATACCAATATTGAGCATTTCCAGCTAACTTATGTTTAGAATTTGATTTTACAAATTCTCTGAATGCTCTCTCTGCCATATTGTAATCACCAACTTTCAAAAAGCTAGTGGCAAACTTATATTGTTTCTCTGGTGTTTCATTAGGAAGTATACTTTCTTCTGCTTCAAACGTTTCAGTTACTATTGATGATGTGGTTTCTACAGATTGTATTTTTTGGGTTGTTTCTTCATTTTCTGTATCTTTATAAGACACTGATCCTAAATCTTGTGGCTGTGATGAGCCAGGTAAAATTTTTTCTGGTTTTTTTTGTGATATAGAACTTAATTTTTTATTATTCTCCGTAGAGAAAAAATTGTTTTCAATATCTTGAAATCTTATTTGATTGTCTGCTTGAACTTTTGAAAGCCTACTAGACAATTTATCTAACTTAAAATTTATTTCTTCAAATTTATTTGTAAGTTCTTGAAATTGATTTTCAATTTCTGATAATTTTAGCAAATGTCTTGTTAAAACATCTTCTGAATTTCCATCTAAACTTTTTTTATTATTTAAATTATCTGTATTAATTGATCCAGAGTAAATTGCTTTTTCTAATGTTTTTATATCTTTTTGAATTAATTCTAAAACTTCGTTTATGTTATGATTGTCTGCTAATACAATATTAGAAATGAAGATGAACAGAAATGTTAATTTTAACTGAATTAATTTTTTATAATTAAACATGATACAATGATTAGTAATTATAATGATGGCAAAAAAAAGACCCTATACACATGTTTGTGCTAGGGTCTTTTAAAATTTGATTTGTCTAGTTTGCTTTTACTGAAACTGATCTTCTATTTTTTGACCAGGCTAAAGGATTAGATCCTGAGTCTACAGGTCTTTCTTTACCATAACTTAATACTGAAATTCTGTCTGAAGAAATTCCATAAGTCATTAAATAGTCTTTTGCTGAATTGGCTCTTCTTTCGCCTATTGCTAGATTGTACTCTCTTGTACCTCTTTCATCCGCATGACCTTCTAATACAATGTTGATTTTAGAATTCTTTCTTAACCAAGCAGCTTGTTTTCTTAAAGTTTCTCTTGAAGCTGTTGTAAGCACTGTTTCGTTTGTTGCAAAAAATACTCTATCTGGAACACCAGATGCTAAATATTCAATTGTGTCGCTTCCTGTATAAACATCACCTTGAAGCTGACCAGTTGTTTTTTTTTGTACTGCACAAGCGTTTAATACCAAGCTTGCTACTAATATTAAAAATGTATTCTTTAAATTTTTACTTAAGTTCATTATTTGCTCCTTAATCCTTAATTGAATTACTTACTTTTTCACAACTAAGTAGATGTTTCAAGCTAAAAAATCAAGTAAAATTGGTATTATTTTCCTAGTAATGACGACCACGATGGGTCAGAAGCATCAGTTACAGTTTCAACCATTCTTTCGTTATATCCGGTTAAGTCAATAGACCATAATTTAGCTGAAAACCCTTCTCCTTTGGAGTTAGTCTTCGTTTCTCTATAAAAAATCAAAACCCTACCATTTGGTGACCAAGAAGGTGCTTCTTGATAAAAATTTTCTGTTAATAATCTTTCGCCCGTTCCATCTGTTCTCATTACACCAATATAAAATTTACCTTTGTGTAGTTTTGTAAATGCTATTAAATCTCCTCTAGGTGACCATACTGGAGTTCCATATATACCATTTCCAAACGAAATTCTTTTTACATTTTTACCATTGCTATCCATGGTATAGATTTGTTGATATTTACTTCTATCGGAATTAAATGTGATGTGCTTTCCATCTGGAGAATAGGAGGGAGATGTATCAATTGACGGATGATTTGTAATCCTTTCAACAATCCTGTTTTCAAGATCCATAGTATAAATATCAGAGTTCCCATCTTTGGCAAAACTCATAATAATTTTTTTACCGTCAGGAGAAAATCTTGGAGCAAATGTCATTCCTGGAAAATCTCCTACTACTTCTTGTAATCCAGTTTCAATATCTAATAAATATACTCTAGGCAAATTTCTAAAATAAGAAAGATATGTAACCATTTGATTGGTAGGACTAAATCTTGGGGTTAAAACTAGTTCATTACCCAATGTTAAAAATTTATTATTAAATCCATCTTGGTCCATAATTGCTAATTTTTTTATTCTATTAGTTTTGGGTCCTTTTTCTGAAACATAAATTATTCTGGTGTCAAAATAACCATCTTCTCCTGTTAATCGTTCATAAACTTTATCTGTTATTATGTGACCCACTCTTCTCCAGTTACTTGGTACAGTTGTAAAGGCTAAGGCCATCATTTCTTTGCCCGCTAAAACATCCCATAATCTAAACTCTACTCTTAACTTTTCATCTACAAATGTAACCTTGCCTGTGATCAAGGCTTGAGCTTTTATTAGGTTCCAATCTTCAAACCTTGGTTTTAAGTTTGCTATATCTGGTTTTTGAAGAAATGCATCTTTGTTAAGTGGATTAAATAAACCAGATTGTTTTAAATTATTTTCAACAATAATGGATATTTCTGATCCTATATTTTCTTTTTTTAGAATTTCCTTAAAACTATTTTTTGATTTTTCATCTATGGATAAAGGGGAGACGGCAACTGGTAACGGACTAAGATTTCCTCTTGTGATATCGACCTCTATTAAAGCAAAAGCTTTAATGGGTATTAAAATTAGTAGTATGACTAAATATCTTAAAATCATTTTATCCCTCTAACATTTCTCTTGCATCAAAGTTTAATTGTAATTCTTTCCATCTCTCATATCCTTTGCTCGGAACTCTAAGAGGTTGGCAAAGCTTTATAGCTCGTAATGCACTTTCGGCTAATACTTTGTAAAATCCTTGTCCAGGTTTATTCATTCTAGCATGATCAAGTATCTCAGTTCTTATAATAGAGCCATCTGGTTTTAATTGTAACTTAATTCTAACTAATAAGTTTTCATTATATGGCAATCCCAAAGGAATGCTCCAGCATCCAAAGATTTGTGCTTTTAAGGCATCCTCTTCACTTATAGTTAATCCCCCAAAATCTATTTTTTTATCCTGATCTTGGGTTACTTTATACAATTTTTTGTTTGTTTCGGCACTTTCTACCTTAGACTTATCAATTAATGCCGCAACACTACTTGAATCAAATAATTCTTTTTTTTCAAACTCTGAAACCTGTTTAACTTCCGTTTCTACTTTTTCTGGATTTTGTTTTTCTTCTTTAATTTTTTTTACCTTTTCTATTTTTTCATCTGGTAGTGGGATTGCATCTTCTTTTTCCTTCTTAACTATTTTTGGTGGTGCCTGCTCTGAAACTAGTTTTTTTTCTTTTTCTTTAATTTTTTCAATTATTTTTTTTGCTTTAGGCGCAAAGGGAATGTTGGTTTTATCAGAGATTTGAATAAGCTCAACTGAAACAATCGGTGGTAGATCAATCGGTTTTTTTGCAAGAAAAGGTAAACTCATAGCTGTAATTATAACAAGCAATGTATGTAGCACAAATGAAATAGTAATATTTCTATTCACTTATATTACTGCTCTTTATATGGTTCGGAAATTAACGCTACTTTAGTAAAACCAGAGCCAGACAGCATTCCCATTATTTCTAAAACTCTACCATAATTTATTGATTTATCTCCTCGAACATAAATCCTGGTATCTGTTCTATTTTTAGATACAGCTAAAATTTTTGCAATTATTTTGTCATATTCTACTTTTGATTCCTGAATAAATATTTCTCCTTTAGAGTTAATCGATAAAGTTAATGGCTCCAACTCTTCGGGCAATGAATCTGCTGCACTTTCTGGCAAATCAACTTGAACACCTACTGTTAATAAAGGTGCCGTAACCATAAAAATAATTAATAATACCAACATTACATCTACAAAAGGTGTAACATTTATTTCACTCATAGGTTCTTTTGATGAACGTTTGAGTTTAAAAGTCATTTTAAATTATTGATAAAAATCTTTTAGAAAAGTTTTCTAATTTTTGTGTATATTTTTTAGAATCATTATTAAATTTATTGTAAGCAACAACTGCAGGGATTGCTGCTAATAATCCTAAAGCAGTTGCAAATAAAGCTTCAGCAATACCAGGTGCTACAATTGCTAAACTTGTATTTCTTGAAATTGCAATTGACTGGAATGAATTCATAATACCCCAAACAGTTCCAAATAATCCAATAAAAGGAGCTGTTGATCCAACTGTTGCCAAAAAAGTAAAGCCTTTTTCTAGTGTTACCATTTGCTTTTCTACATTAACTTCAAGCATGCTTCTCATTCTCTCATTAAGATTGGATTTACTTTTTGCCTTTAATAAAGTTTGCATAGAATCCTTGAATAATAATGCCGTTGGGTTTTCTAAGTTTGCTGGTAAACTATTGTAAAAGTTTTCTGCTGATTTTGATTTCCAAAACCTTTCTTCAAACTCTTCAGATTCTAAATTGATTTTTTTGAACAACTTAAATTTTTCAATGATAATAGCCCATGAATATATGGAACATCCAATTAACATAAGGATTACAGATTTTACTATAAAGTCAGCACGGATAAATAGACTCCACAAAGAGAAATCAGTATTTGATGCCAGTCCTACTGCTTGAGATGTAATATCAGCTTCCATAATTATGATTTCTCACTTAAATGTGTCATGAATTTGACTTTATTAAATTTAATTTATTCCTCTAATTTGTATGTTTCGTAATAAAAACTAGCAATTAGGATTGCATCAGCTTTATTTGAGTCCTTTTTTCTTAATAATTGTGATGAAAAATATGGAAATACCTCTATCGCTTTAGTTCTACTAGCATCTTTTTCTGCATTTATAAGATTAAAATATTTTTTCCATTTTGCAGGTCTTACAAAATACATTGGTAATTGCATCGCAGAACATATGCCTTTTAAAATTCCAAATGATTGACCAAAATTAAACATACTAGTTACTCCTTGACCTGGCATGGCAGAAACTTGTTCTATTACAACTTTAATTTCCTCTTTATTTAAGTCCTTAATTCTTAAGGAAATTTCATGATAAATTTGTGCTCCATTAACTTGCTTTTTATTTTTCTTACCTTCTGCCATATTTGGCATTTCTACTACATCGATTATTTTTCCATCTTCAAAAAAGCAAATAGACCCTGTTATACCTGGGTCAATTCCAATTATAAGCATTAATTATTACCAAAATTTATATTTGAATAGACATTTTGAACATCATCATCGTCTTCAAGATTTTCTAAAAAATCTATTGCAACTTCCACCCTATCTTTTGCAACATTTACACTATTTAAGGGTATCCATTCAATTTCCGTTGAAATAAAATTTGTGATTGTTTTCTCTAAATTTTTTTTAACATTATAAATTTCATTCATTGCACATTGTATTTCATGGTAATCATCGTGTAAAATACATTCATCAGCTCCCGACTCAATTGCTAATTCAAAAATCTGTTCATCTGATATTTCTTTTTTATCAATCTTAATAATACCTAGTTGATTGAAATTATGTGATGCTGAGCCCTGTGTTCCTAAGTTTCCACCACTTTTTACAAATATAGTTCTAACATTAGAAGCGGTTCTATTTTTATTATCTGTTAATGCCTCAACAATCACAGCTATCTTATCTGGGCCAAATCCTTCATACCTTAAATTCTCATAATTAGTTTCAGTATTAGTAGATGATTTGGCAATAGCTCTTTCAATATTATCTTTCGGCATGTTAGCTGTCTTCGCAGCTTGAATTGCAGATCTAAGCCTTGGATTCATGTCGGGATCTTTGTCACCTAATTTTGCTGCTACACTAATTTCTTTTGAGAGTTTCGAAAAAACTTTAGACCTTTGTTTATCAGCCTTACCTTTAGAATGTTTTATACTTGCCCACTTTGAGTGACCTGACATAATAATTAATGAGAGTTTTTTAACTCTCCTCCATATATAAAACTTTCAATATTTTTTGCTAATCCTGTTTCTATATCACACTCAACAATCACTCCACACAAACTAATGTTTCCAGTAGCTGGGGAGTTTTTCGTCCTATCTTCTTTTAAAAACCTTTTAACTGAAATATTTTTATCCATACCAATTACAGAATTATAATTACCTGACATTCCAGCATCAGTTTGATATGCGGTTCCATTTTCAAGTATTCTTGCGTCATTTGTTGGTACATGAGTGTGAGTTCCTACCACAAGAGTTGCCTTGCCATCAAAAAAATGTCCCATTGCCATTTTTTCACTTGTTGTTTCTGCATGAAAATCTAAAACTAAGAAATCATAATCTTTTTTTAATTTATTTTTTTGAAGAAATTTTTTTGCGACTGCAAATACATCTTCTGATTTTTTCATAAATACATTTCCCATTAAATTAAGTATGCCAATTCTAAATCCATTATTTATAGTGAATATATTAAAGCCTTTTCCTGGAGATGGTGAAAACAAGTTATTTGGTCTTAAAAGCCTGTTTTCTTTTTCTATATGATTTGCAGTTTCTTTTTGGTCCCAAATATGATTTCCAGATGTGATAACGTTCACCCCACTATTAAAAAGATTATTAGCAATCTCCTCTGTAATACCCACACCCTGTTCAGATGAATTTTCTCCATTTACAATTACAAAATCGATTTGATTATTTTTAATTTGCTCAGGCAAGTTTTGTTCTACAGCACTACAACCTGACAAACCAATTATGTCACCTAAAAAAAGAATTTTCATTTTAATATATATTTATTTGTTACAATATAATCTAATCTTTTATCATATTTATTTATTGGAACCTCATTAATTTTTTGAACAGACAAAGCTAGGCCTATTTTCATAATTTTTTTCTTTTTAGAGAGTTTTGTAATTAGTCTATCATAATATCCACCACCATATCCAAGTCTGTTCAAATTTTTATCGAATGCAACTAAAGGAATTAATAAAATATCTGGATAAACTATATTCTTGGTTTTTGGTTCAGGTATTCCATATTTATTTACTTTTAATGGATCAGAAAATGACCACTTATAAAAATCCATCTGAAAATTTTTTTTAATTACTGGTAAGGAAATATCAAATTTATTTTTTTCAAGTTTTTTTAGTAATTCTAAATCATTAACTTCAAAATTCACTGGATAGTATCCTCCTACAACTTTTTTAGTTATTTTTTCTTTTTTGATAAGTTTTATAATTTTATCAAAATTAATTTTAATATCTTTTGTATTATTTTTTTCTCTAATTTTAAGAATTTTCTTTCTTAGTTTGGGCTTTAACACGAATCTACTGAACTGGGTTTTGTAAATTTGCCTTTTCAACAAAATTTTCAATTTCATCTGTAGCTTCTTCAATTATTTTTTCATAATTTTCTTTATTCTTTTCTATTTCTTTTTTAAAATCTTCATGATCTTGTGTTAAACGTTTTATATCTTCTTCTTTTTTATCCTTATAATCATAAACTAAAGATCTTAATTCCCTAAATTTTTCTGATAAATTTTTTAATTCTGTTTTTTTTTGTTCAACTTTTTTTTTAGTTTCAAAATATTCATCCATTATTTGCACCGAGGTAATTAATAAAAGTTTATTCTCACCTATATTTCCTAGGTCGTTTTTTAAATCACTAAATTTTTTATTAATATGAGTTAACAGCTCTTCTAAATGTTCTTCTTGTCCATCATCACAAGATAAAAGAAACTCTTTCCCATTAAATTTGATATTTACATTTGCCATTTGTCTATTTCTTCTAATAAAGTATCCGTTTCTTGATTTAATTCATCTATTTTTTCTGAAAATTCTGTTTCCTTTTTTTGTTCATCTGCTTTTTGCTGATTAATATCCTCTAATTTTCGATTAAGAGCTTTATGCTCGCTTATTAAATTTTGATATTTTTCTTCTATTTGTTTTTTTTCAATTTCTAATTGATTTTTTTGACCACTTAAATTTTGTAAGTTATTTATTAAGGTTGGATTTTGTAAATTCAAAATCTTTAATTTATTAAGTGCAAAACTAAGTTTTTTTTCTTTTTCACTGTCCGTTTTCATATATATATACTTATATTATTAAATTGAATCTTCTAAGTCTAGATAGGATATTTTGAACAAATTACATAAAGATTTATCAAACGCAATAAGGTTTTTATCGATGGATGCTGTCCAAAAAGCAAATTCTGGACACCCTGGCATGCCTATGGGAATGGCCGATGTGGCAACAGTTTTATTTAAAAATTTTCTTAAGTTTAATCCAAAAAACCCTAACTGGCTTAATCGAGATAGATTTGTTCTATCTGCAGGTCATGGTTCTATGCTTCTTTATTCTTTACTATATCTAACTGGGTACAAAAGTATCTCTTTAAAGGATATTAAAAATTTTAGACAATTAAAATCTATTTGTGCAGGTCATCCAGAGTATCATCCTGGTACCGGAATTGAGACAACAACGGGTCCACTTGGACAAGGTATTGCTAATTCAGTTGGGTTTGCTATTGCAGAAGAAATCTTAAAAAAAAAACTAGGTAAAGAAATGGTAAACCACAAAACTTATGTTTTAGCTGGTGATGGGTGTTTAATGGAGGGTATTAGTCACGAGGCAATGAGTTTAGCGGGTCATCTAAAATTAAAAAACTTAGTAATGCTTTTTGATAACAACTCAATATCTATCGATGGACCAACTAGTTTGGCAGTTTCAGATAATTTCAAAAAGAGATTTGAAAGCTATGGTTGGGATTATATTCTAATTAATGGTCATAATGAAAAAGAAATTTTTAAAGCATTAAAAAAAGTTCAAACTGCAAAGAGACCAACCGTTATTTCATGTAAAACTAAAATTGGTTACGGCTCGCCTAATAAATCAGGTAAGGCTTCTTCACACGGAAGTCCTATTGGTGAAAATGAAATCAAACTAGTACGGCAAATTCTAGGCTGGAAATATAAACCTTTTGAAATTCCAAAAAATATTTTAAATGAATGGAAAAAAATTGGTAACAAGGGCATTATGCTTGAGTCTAACTGGAAAAAAATTCTTAAAAGAAAAAAGCAAACCATAGATAAAGTATTAAAAAATAACTTTTCTAAAGCCTTAAAAGCTGAAAAACAAAATTCTATTAAAGAAAATAAAAGCATAGCTTCACGAAAATCTTCTGAATTAACTCTGAATGCTCTTACTAAAGAAAACAATACTTTAATTGGTGGTTCGGCTGATTTAGCTGGATCCAATAATACTAAAACAAAACATCATAATATTATCAAACCTGCTGACTTCAATGGTGATTATATTCACTACGGTGTTAGAGAGCATGCAATGTCTGGGGTAATGAATGGTCTAGCACTTCATAGTAAGTTTATTCCTTATGGTGGTACGTTTTTAATATTTTCAGATTACTGCAAACCTTCAATTCGTTTATCAGCATTAATGGGGCTACGTGTTATTTATGTAATGACACATGACTCAATTGGTTTGGGCGAAGATGGGCCAACACACCAACCAATCGAGCAACTATCTGGATTAAGATCTATACCTAACTTAAATGTGCTTAGACCTGCAGACAGAATGGAAACTATTGAATGTTGGGAGGTAGCGTTAAAAGATTCAGGAACACCAAGTGTATTGTCTTTAACCAGACAAAATCTTAATCCTATTAGAAAAAAATATTCAAATATAAATAGATGCTCTTTTGGTGCTTACGAAGTTTTAAGAACTAATAAAAAGATTCATTTAACTATATTTGCTAGTGGCTCTGAGGTTAATTTAGCAATTGAGACTAGCCATAAATTGGCCAAAGATAAAATATATGCTAAAGTTATATCAGTACCATGCCAAGATCTTTTTGATTCACAATCAAAATCATATAAACAAAAAATTCTTGGTGAAACAAAGTTTAAGATATCCATTGAAGCTGCTTCAACAGATTGTTGGAAAAAATATGTTGGAACTGAAGGTTTAGCTTTTGGAATTGATACATTTGGTAAAAGTGCACCATATAAAGAAATTTATAAATATTTTGGGTTAACAGCTGAAAATATTTCCAAAAAAACTAAGAACCTAATAAAGAGTTAAATATGACAATAAAAGTTGGAATTAATGGAATGGGAAGAATTGGTAGAATGGTAATTAGAGCAATTATTGAAAGCC
>Ga0209709_10001734_pt1 | contig 19825 bp, 17 predicted proteins | sample ArcticOcean_MG_C_2_FD_187435 | JGI IMG/M metagenome (GOLD analysis project Ga0209709, IMG submission 187435) | Marine microbial communities from western Arctic Ocean - ArcticOcean_MG_CB4_136 (SPAdes) (version 2) | ecosystem: Environmental > Aquatic > Marine > Oceanic | place: Arctic Ocean... | reverse complement strand
CGAATGCTTCCGGCCACGCCACCGACGCGAGCGCCTGCGTAGACCACAAGCCGATCTAGTGCGCATTCGGCGTCGTCGACGCCACCGCCGGTGCCAAGAGCGCCGTTGGAGGTGGCGCTGTCGCTAGCCGGTGGCTTGGCGGGCGAGTCGATGTTTTCTGGGGCGCTTGCCTCATCGCTGGTTGTGTCATCGTTGGGTGTCGAATCAGCTGCGTCGGTCGCAGTGTTTTCAGGGTCAGTGCTGTCTGCATCGGTAGCGGGAAGGTCATCGGCGTCGATTACCTGGACAGGATCGGTTGCCCCGTCATTGGTTTCCAGAGAGTCAGCAGATTCGTTCTCGGCCGACGCATCGGTTGGGTCTCCTTCGACCGGAATGATGTCTGCAGGTCGTAGTTCTGGGGCGACAGAGATCCCGCTACTGCCATCGCGAAACGATGCTCCAATGAGCGCTGCACATAAGACAATTGCCCCTGCAGCAACACCAGTAACAACTCGGCGCCAGGGGCTCAGCGTCATGACAACCTCCAGAGGTCCACGTCTTCATAGTAGGTGGGGGCCTACCATTGTGGGGTGACCCCCGAAACCCAGGACCGCAACCCGTATATTTCGATCGCTGCGCTCGTTGTTGTCATGGCCTTGGTGGCGGGCTTGGCTGCACGGTTTGGTATCAATAGTTTCGTCGCTGCCATCTGTGTAGCAATCGCCATGTCTGGCACCTGGGTGCTGTTATCGCCCCAAGTCGAAGTCCTTGAGTCGATGGGATCAGGCGAGGCCCGCTCAGATGCGGCGGGAGTCGCTGCGCCTGGAGCGGTGAGCGGATCGTCGGCCTTTGCGGGCAATGCTGAACCATCTGTACGCGAGCGTCTGCGAAGCACGCCCAGCGTGGCTGTCGGTTTCGATACAGCTACCGCAGCACGTCCTGTGATGCCCAAACCGGCACGGGTGGATTCATTCGACAGCGATGGCTTTGTCGAATCTGTTGCCCCGGTTAAGGCGCTGGGTCAGCTGCCGCAGGACGCACGTGCTCTGCACATCTCGACGACCGCGGAACCTTCTAGTCAAATGAGCGGTGCCTACACGCTCGGCCAGTTCGAGGTGCGGGCCTCGAGTCGCAGCGGGTCGAGCCAGGCGGGCTTGAACGACTTCCGACAGGACGACTGTGTCGTTACGAGCGCCGCAAACGGTCGTTACTTGGTGGTGGTGGTGGCTGATGGCCAGGGCGCCTCCGAAAACGCACATTACGGCTCGTACTGGTCATGCCGGTTGCTTGCCCAGGCCATCGACCAGCATCTGAGCGATGGCGTGCCGGGCATCGAAAAAATGCTCGAGCGAACGCGCGATGAACTTCAACAACTCTTTGACATGAACTTCACCGATGGGACCAAGATGCGGACCATTGCAACGGCCTTGGTTGGTCTGATCGCACCTATCGATGGCGGCCCAGCGGCGGGTTTCCGGGTGGGCAACGGTGACCTGTTGGTAGCGGGAGCCGACGGATGGACCTCGGTGTTCGGCACGCCACCAACCGAAGCCGTGTTCCCTCGCTCAATTGAAGCCGATGTTGCACCGCTTGAGTTCGATAACGGCTGCTTGCTGTTGGCAACCAATGGCATCGCTGGCCCAATGACCGCCAACGATGGCGTGGCGATGTCATTGGTTGAAGGTCTCCAGGCGCCCGTGTCCGAAGTCGAGTTCGATCAGCTGCTGTCGTTTCCGCTTGAAGAAGAGGGTGACGACCGCACCGCTGTTGGCATCTGGTTCTCTCAAAAATAAAACGTAGGGTGTCAGTGAGCTGCTCGCTGACGTCACAAAATTTGAGCTGTTAGCTGGCTTGGCGAAGGGTCTCGCGGCAGGGGACCTTACGAAGCGGCGTGATGGCGTCGCGATTTCCGGTTTCAAGACAGTGCGCCAGGCTGTGGATGCGTTCACTCGCCGTTGTCTTGTGGAAGTTGGGCAACAACGCATGCGCTGCCGCTGCAAGCCCGGCACCCAAAAGCTGCCGACTTACCGACATAGCCACCATGAAATGCTCGGCGTAGGACTCGCCGGTTGACTCGGGGTGCTCGGTGAAATAGCTCTTGACTGCCATGATGAAAGAGTAGGCCAGATCACTGAAGAAGATCTCCGCAAATATTGCAGAGATATGGGTAATTAATGACACAAAATGTGACATAAAGGCTTCTATCTGCAATAATAATCTATTGTGGACCTAGTTGATCGGGAAATAGTGCAATTGCTGCAGGAGGACGCCAGTCTGACGGCGCGAGAGCTAGCAGAACATGTTGGGCTCACGCCAACACCGTGCTGGCGGCGCGTTCAGAACCTGGAAGCCGCTGGTGTCATCACGAAACGCGTTGCCCTAGTCGATCCGGCAGCGGTCAATTTGAATGTCACTGCGCTAGTACAGATCCGCACCAACGATCACAGTGCGGAATGGCTCGGACAGTTCCAGGTCGCAGTAGAACAGTTTCCTGAGGTTGTCGAGGCATATCGGACTAGCGGCGAAATCGACTACATGCTGCGGGTAGTTGTCCCTTCGATCGAGGCCTACGATCAGTTCTACAAAAGTCTGATCGACGCTGTCGACCTCTATGACGTGCGCACGATTTTTGTCATGGAACGCATGAAACAGACGACTGCGTTGCCGCTGCACTATTTGGACGCAGACTGAAACTCTCCTCAGGACTCTTTCGTCGCGTTTGTCGTCCGTCTACAGACTTGGGCGCTCGAATGGCTTCGTTAGCGGCCAGCCAGCATCGCTGGGCCCGTGTTCGGCCATGTAGCTGAGGCGTTTTATCGCATTTTTTAGCGTGGGAATCTCGCCTTCAGGGATCCACCACAGAACCGTGATTGGCTGATTGGGGACCTGGAACCATTCGGTGCGGCGGCGTAAATAGCTGGCATGGCCACTCTGATACATGAAGTGTCTGAGCGATTCAAGGTCGGTCCATATCGACATGTTCGGTGCCCATAACGGATTGTCCATATCTGGGACGTCAATGAAACTGGAGGAGCCGCCTTGGTCGTCCTTGAGGCGCCAGACAAAACCTGGCGTACTTTCAGCAAGCGCATTGATGGGGTCAAGGGCCGCTACAAACTCAGCCATCTCGTCGGCGTCGAGCGGGGCAACAAACAGTCCGAGGTTGAGTTGGGCCAGGTAGTAGCTCATCGAAGTGAACGTTAGTGGCGCGCTCAGCAACTGGCGTCCGCGTATCGATTCGCTCGATATGGACGTGTTCGATGCCTATGAACTTTGCAACTCCCGGGACTTGTCGGGATCGACACAGATGTCAAGGCGTATGCGCAACAGCGGTTAGCGACCTAATGGGCAGTACGGCAAGATCCTGGTCTCGGTGCAGAAGTAGTTACTACTGCGATCACAGCGTCACCGCCGATGCATTCGCGTTCATGAACAAGTGGGCATAACAAAGGGCCCATCGTGCCGTGATAGAGCGAAGCGGGTGCTTGCAGGGCAGTTCCGGTTGCCCAATCAGGAAGGCAGCACAATGATGGCTTCGTGCTCGATCGTTGCGATCGGCTGGTCGGCGGCGAAGATTCGTATATCAACGAGTGCGCGCTCGCCGGCCCGCGACTCAAACCGGTCCAGCAGATTTGATTCGATCCTGATCTGGGCCCCAATGGGGGCTAGGCCCTCATGGTAGATCTTGCTACGTACATGGATCCATGGCCCCGTGACCAGGTTGTCGATGAATACGCGGTTAGCCAGATCGACCCATGTCACCGGATGGGCGATGTTCTGTTCGGCATAGAGCGACAGATCGTCGCCACACCGCAGGCCATAGTCAATGTGCGCTTCCCTGAGGTGCACGTTTAGGGGCTTCAACGGGTCGCCACTGCGAATTGCTGGCGCGTCGGCTTGTTTCCAGAGTCGCAATGATGAGCGGGCATCACCGTCGACAGTTGCGCTGACAACAGAGTCGCCGTCGTCGGTGCTGATCACACAATCGACAAGGTCATCGTCGAAGATCGGCCGACGCAACTGCAGTTCGCCGCCGCCGCCACTGAGCCAATCGGGACCCCAGGCCGCTGCTGGGGGGTGGGTCATGTAGGCATAGATCGTCGCGCCCGCCACCAATGCGCCAGGGAAGCCGGCGGCACGGGCCCCTTCGTCAGTGTGTATGAGGTTGTTGGCATGGTCGGGCAGATTGATGGCCCTGGTTGACCAGTGGGTGAGTTCGGTATCAGTCGTCATGGCGTGGCCTTTCTTGTCGCGACCCTAAGTCGCCGTGTTGTTGAGGCAGAAAATTTGGCATTTGTGTCTGAGAGTGACACCGTCCTTCACGGCTTCCATGCTCTGGCCCCGATAATACGCTGAAGCCGTACGTGGTGAGCGATGGTCCACGTGCGCGAACGCCTTAGATTCGGGCGGGTCGGCCTCGGCTAAATTGTTGCCGCGCCGGCTGGTTTGTGCAGCTGTCTCGACACATCTGACGATTGTGGGTGTGGACCGAAGGCCTAGGGACTTGATCAGGTGAGGATCGCCGGCAAGATGTCGAGCCCGAGCAGGTAGAGCACACCCAACCCGATACTCATCAAGCTGACCACAACGGCGAGCGTGGCATAGATAAGAAAATTTCGTTCGGCCTGTAGCAGCCCGGCGCCGGCCAGCGAGGCAATCGCTGCATTGGCGACGATCAATCCAACGACCCAGACGGCGAGCAAAAACAGACCGAACGACACACCGACCGCAGCGGTAGAGGCCACGAAGATCGCGATCTGAGTTGGACTTTCGACACCAACACCGTGCAACATGCCAATGCCCACGGCACTGCCATTGCCATAGCGGGCAGTTGCGTCGGTTGGCAGCGCAAGCTGATGGCTGTGGCTGTGGCTGTGGCTGTGGCTGTGTCCGTGGCTGTGTCCGTGGCGCAGTCGGTGACGTGCTGATCGCCAGCCTGTCAAGGCCGGAACAGGTTCTGCCACAAGCGATGCATCCGACCTTGTGTGGGCATGGTCATGGTCATGGCGGGCAGCGTGAGCTTGGGCAGCGATTGGTTCATGTTCGTGGTCGTGCTGGTGTTCGACCTCGATTGTTCGCCCGCCGGTTGTTGCACCCCGAACCTTGCGTATGCCTGTGAAGGTGCCGTTGATCATCAGCATCCAGCGGCTGCGTAGTCGGAAATCGCGACCCTTGCGGAGGAGCTCAAGCAGAATCCATCCGCCGAGCGCAATGAGCGTGATGCCGACGACCCTGCCCATCCATGCGTCGAAACTGTCGGGAATAGCGAGACCAAACGCAATTGCGATCGCGCCAAGCGTGAATACAACGGCGCCATGCCCGAGCGCGTAGAGCATCGATAGTGCGAAACCACGTCGACGACTTTCGGCGGTGCCGCTCAAATCAGCGATTGCGGCAATGTGGTCCCAGTCGAAGCCGTGACGCAAGCCAAGCGTGAACGACGTCAGTAGTAGCCCCAAAGACACACCTTCGTCTATCCGAGCATGCACCGCGGGCGCAACCTAAGACCAGAATCATCGTGGACATAGGAGCCGAGGGGTGCGGGGCCGCTAAGTTTCGACAATGGCTTGGACCTCGACTGACTTCACGCTGGACTGCGATATGACCGGCACGGTGCATGCGGTTTCGGTCACCACACCGTTTCGTTACGAGTCGATGGAATCCGCACCGCTGATCTTGTGTCTTGACGGGGCATGGACAGCTGGCACCATGCGCGACGCCACCCGCATCATGTCGATGAGTGGCGAGTCGCCCGAGGCGATAGTGGCCGGCCTCTCTTTCACCGATGACTCGATGGGCGATTACCTGCGCAGTCGAGCACGTTGGTTCTGTCCGACCGAATGGGTGCCGCCAGAGGTCACGGGCGTGAAGGGTATCCAGGCCGAAGACACCGGTAAAGCGCTCATCTACTTGGCCTTCATTCGAGACCAGGTGCTGCCGCGTTTACGCCAGGATTGGCGGGTCTCAGAGACCTGGCTCGTCGGGCATAGTTTCAGTGGCCTGTTCGGTCTTCGAGTGCTCTTTAGCGAACCCGAGCTCTTTGACAAGTACCTGCTGGCGAGTCCGTCGATTTGGTGGGACGGTCGCACTATGCTCGATATCGAATCGGGGTTCTCTGCTGAGAACGATGATCTTGTGGCCAGGGTGTTCCTGAGTGCTGGCCAGGCCGAGGACCTGCTCGAAGGCTTCAATATGTGCGGCAACGTCGTCGAGATGGCAAGTCGGCTAGAGAGCCGCAACTATTCGAGCCTAAATCTCACCCACGCGATCTTGCCGAGTGAGTCTCACAGCTCTACGATCGGCGCTGCGATCAGTCGCGGCCTACGCCACCTGCTCTGACGAGACCTCAGCGGCGTCCGCGCCTGGTGTCGGACCCAAGTCGCTGTAATCTCGACAGTAACCGCCTACTCGAGAACGACCGATCCGGTTCGGCCTCGAAAGTCATTTTTGCACGATGACCACCATCGGGTATCGGCCGCAGCGAGAAGTTTGTTTCGTTGGACCGATCGTTAATAGCGGCTCGGAGCCAGGACGAGTAGAAGAGCGAAAAGTAGGCCAGAGAGGAGACAAGTAGGCCAGAGAGGAACAGTACCCTCTTGTTTGGCCGGACTTTTGGCGACGCTGCGCAACGACACAGAGCGTCCTGCTCTCGGTAGCGATGCAGCAATAGATGCGATCATGTGTTGGGGACCCGAGGACGTTTGTTCTCGAGATGCGTCGAATCTGTTTCGGGTGTGGAGCTAGGGTCGGCAGATGATTCAGATCAGCGAAGGCACGGCTCGAAACGGCGACATCGAGTTGCCATGGATCCGAACTGGCACCGGCAGTGGTGAGCCTTTGCTGCTGGTGAATGGACTTAGCAGTCCCCGGGTGTCCTACGAAGATGGTTTGGTTGCCGAGTTCAACAACCTCGGGTTCGACGTTGTTCGCTTCGATAACCGTGATGCAGGCCGAGCCACGTCGACCAACGGTGGTTACCTGCTTGCTGACCAGGCCGATGATGCAATTGCTGTCATCGACGCTGTTGGATGGAACACTGCGCACGTGTTCGGCATGTCTATGGGCGGCATGATCGTGCAACAACTTGGTATTGATCATGCCAGCCGACTGCGTTCCATAACCTCGCTTATGTCCAGCACGGGTAATCCGAAGTTTGGCAGTGCGACCAAGGAAGCGCAGGCGGCTTTGCTTACACCGTCGCCCACCGAGCGCGAAGCATGGATTGATCAGCGGGTTGCCACTGAACAGATCTGGGCCTCTCCTGATCACTGGACCGAAGCGGGGAGTCGGGCCAAGAGCGCTCTGATGTTCGACTACGGGGTGCAGCCTCGACGCACCGTGCATCAGTTCAAAGCCATGGTGAAGTCACCCCGGCGAGAAGATGCACTGCGCGAGGTCCATGTCCCAACGTTGGTCATGCACGGAACTGCGGACACGCTGATCACGCCACCCGGCGGCGTCCGAACCGCCGAGATCATGCCGAACGCCACGTTCGTCGCACTCGAAGGTATGGGTCATGATTTGCCGGAGTTCTACTGGCCGATCATTGCTGGCCATGTTGGCGACCTCGCCGGAAGTATCGACTAAGCGCATCTGTGAACCGAGCGCCGAGAGTCTGTGCGAACTGAAGCATCTAGCTCTGGGAACTAGAGCGGGTCGCCACCAGCCGCGGTGGGTGATCGGTAGTCTTTGGACATGACCGGTTTCTTCACGAGCGTCCCTCGCTCAGATCGCTCACGACGGTCCCGAATCTGACAACCCGCTTGTCTTTCGTTGATAGGACGCCGACGGTATCCTTCGAGAAACTCAGCACCCGGCATTTTGCTTCCACGGCGTGGACATCTCACCGACTCGATGGCGATGACCCTGTGTTGTGGGGCAGGACTGAGGACTGCCCGCGTACCTGGCAGAGGTTCAGCTGAGCTCAGACCTCGCCGGCGAGTGCTCGGGCCAGGAATGCTTCTTCGTCGGCCACCCAGCGTTGTGACATGGGATGGTCGGTGACAAAGTTTTGTGAGGCATGGAAGGCACCTGGATACACATGCAGCTCACATGACACACCCGCTCGATTGAGAGCGGTGGCATAGGCAATGTTCTCATCGTGGAACATGTCCATCGTGCCGACATTTATGTGCGCTGGTGGAAGACCGCTTAGGTCTTCACAGGTTGATGGCGAGCTGTAAATGGTAGGTTCCTGGCCGCCTAAATAGTGCTCCCACGCAAGTAGGTTCGCGGAACGGTTCCACACCCGTGTATCGACGATGGCATAGCTGCTGTCGGTCGTGTTGCTGTGGTCGAGCATGGGAAACACGAGCAGCTGGGCAGATGGCTGCGGCCCGCCCTGGTCGCGAGCGAACAGAGCGGTTCCGGCGGCCAGGCCGCCACCAGCACTCGCGCCACCGATCACAATGCGACCGGCATCGATACCGAGCGAGTTGGCGTTGCTCGCCACATGGTGGAACGCTGCGTAACAATCGTTGACAAGTCCCGGTGCTGGTGTTTCCGGGGCCAAGCGGTAGTCGACCGAGGCCACCAGGCAGTTGTGGCTCGCAGCTCTCGATGCGCACTGGAAATCGTCGTTGTCGGCTGTCAGCAAGACCATGCCACCGCCATGAATCCACAGAAGAGCAGGAGACCCGGCAGGCACACCATTGGGGGCATACAGCTTGACTCGCACGTCCGGATCGCCATCGATGCCGGGCACGAGCACTTCGGAGATTGACACGTTTGCGGGCATTGGTAGCTCGGGCCTAGTGCCGAGAACTATGTCGAGCTGGGCGCGGCAGGCGGCCAAATCTGTCAGATCCATCAACGACGGTGGCAGCGCCGACAGCACCGCTGCATGCATCTCGTCGAGGGCTGTTTCCAGATTGATGGGGTTGCTCATAGTCCGATGCTCTACCACGTAGGGTCCGTCGTGCAACTCAGCGATCTAGGACAAGGCAGAGCGCTCGGTTGCACAACGGCTGAGTCCTGCTGCCGAGGCCCTGAAGCGACGCAGCGTCAAGCGTTCGTTCGGATGCAAGAATGGGTGCTCGTTGCATCTGATCTTGGGAGACACTGTGAAGACTGACTTGCTTATTGGCGGCCAATGGCGCGCTGGCACGACCCGTGAACGAATCGACGTGGTCGACCCGTCGACGGGTGATGTGATCCAATCGGTTGCGTCAGGTAGCGCCGCTGATGCGACAGCGGCTGTCGATGCCGCAGCGGCAGCGCAACCGGCGTGGGCAGCAACGGCGCCACGGGTGCGATCCGAGATCCTTCGTAACTGTTGGCAGACACTTATCGAGCACACCGATGAACTCGCCGACCTGATCGTGAAGGAGAACGGCAAGCCGCGCTCGGACGCCGTCGGCGAAGTCTCCTATGCCGCAGAGTTCTTCCGTTGGAATGCCGAAGAAACGGTGCGGATCCATGGCTCTATCGGCATGGCCCCTGGTGGCGACAAGCGCATCATTGTGCAGCATCCACCAATGGGTGTTGTGGTCATGGTCACGCCCTGGAACTTCCCGGCGGCAATGATCACTCGCAAGCTCGCCCCGGCATTGGGTGCTGGAAACGCTGTTGTGATTAAGCCACCGGCCGAGACACCACTAACTGCCTTGAGAGTCGCTGAGTTGTGCGAAGAAGCTGGTGTGCCTGCCGGGCTCATCAATGTTGTGGCCGCCAAGGATCCAGGGGCGTGGTTCGATGCGGCTGTTGACCCATAAGTCGACCGAATGGTGTCGTTCACCGGCTCGACCGCTGTTGGCCGTATGTTGCTGCGCCGATCCGCCGATCGGGTCCTCAAGACGGTCATGGAACTGGGTGGCAACGCCCCATTCATCATCTTCGACGACGCAGATGTTGATGCAGCGGTCGAAGGCGCAATGGTTGCCAAGATGCGCCACAGCGCAGAAACCTGCACGGCTGCAAACCGTTTCTATGCCCATATCGATGTGGCCGCGGAGTTCACGGAGAAGCTTGCGGCCACCATGTCAGAGGTCAAGGTTGGTAACGGCCTGGCCGACGGCGTCGACTGTGGCCCGATGATCACAGCGAAGGCGGTCGAGAACATGCACTCGCTGGTTCAAGCCGCACTAGCAAATGGCGCAACCACAGAGCTCGGCGGCAAACCAATTGAGGGTCCTGGTTTCTTTTATGAGCCGACTGTGCTCGGCAATGTCGCCCATCATTCGCCGATCGCTGGTGCAGAGATTTTCGGCCCGATCGCTCCCGTAATTTCTTTTACTGATACCGACCAGATGATCGACGAAGCCAATGACACTGAGTTGGGGCTGGCCGCATACGTGTACACCGAAGACTTACGGCGCGGTCTGCAGGTTAGTGAGCGATTGCAGAGCGGCATGGTTGGTCTGAATCGCGGTGCAATGTCTGACCCGGCAGCGCCCTTTGGCGGGATGAAGCAATCAGGTCTTGGTCGAGAAGGCGCCAGCGAAGGAATCTACGAGTTCTGCGAAACTCAGTACATCGCTGCCAATTGGTAACACCCGCAACCTGACGTAAATAATTGTGTAATCCCTGATGACCTCGAGTGGGGCTGTGGTTCGGTCGCGTCGCAGACGGGGCATAGCTGGGGCCCATGAGGATAGGAAATTTTCGTGCCCATTTTCGTGCGACCCATGGACATGCCCTTTTGGGTTGGTTTAGGGGATGCCGACCATTTCGGTTGTTGAGCGGAAGCTGAGTTGGGCCTCGTGGTCGATGAACTGTTCGATGCCGTCGCTCTCGTAAATGTCGAGGTAGGTGCGTAGCGCTTCCTTGTTAGGGAAGTACAACTCGGCCATGCCGACGTAAGGATCGATTGCGGGCTCGATGCTGTGACTGATTACGTAACGGGATCCACCCACCTGTTCCATGACGTTAGCCACGTTGGGCGCATGGATGTTGAGCCAGTGAGCGAAGAGGTCGTCAACGTTTGTGTCGGCCCTGGCGGTCAGCAACGTCGTGACTTTCAGAAAGCCAGAGCGAGTACATGGGTATGGGTCGTTCAACGTGTTGGGAACATGTGACAGAGTGCCGTCGACGATGACATATTCGGTTGTCGGCCATGCGACATAGGGCTTGGCCTTTTGTTGGAAAGTATCTCGGGGCTCGGTGCCGTGGGCCTCTGTGGCCCGGGGCAACGGCTTGTCCCACCAGAGTTGAGCGATCCCATCCCACACCTGCTCACCCGATGGAACCGGGTTGTAGAGCGTCGCTATGTACCTGGTTGCGTGAGGTTGGCCCTTGTCGGCTGCACGATGCTGGCTGGCGATGACGTCGGGCATGTGATTGGCGAACCAATTGGCGATGAGTTCCTCACGGGTCGCCTCCGGCCTGCGGCCGATCAGAAACTGCATTTTTACGCCAGGTGTTGCCGTGATATCCATTTTCTCCCCTACTTCTGTCAGATCTTTGCACGAACGGGCGGGCCAGCGTCTTTCGTAGCTGGCATGTCTGCCCTGCTCAACCAGGTCTCGTTGCCCTGAAGTGCCTCGCCGTTTAGCTGAGTTGGTCATGAGGACTCGTGGCTACAGCGACATCTTGCGAGCTGTCAAGGCCGTTGGTCGCAGCGATATCTAGGTCGGATTGCCCCGACGAACCAACAGCTGGTGGGCCTGAAGCTAGGGACAACGGGTGCTGTGGTGCAGACTGGGGGTCATGGCTGCACCTTTGATGGATCGATATCCAGCGATCAGCGACCTGGAAGCGCGTGCCCGCAAGCGGATGCCCTTCTTCAGTTGGGAATACCTGGCGAGTGGCACTGGCGCAGATCAGGCCGTGCAACGCAATGAGGACGCACTTGCGGAGATCACGCTGGTGCCCCAGTTACTCAAGGGCGAGTTTGACCCATCGGTCGAGACTGAGCTATTCGGTGTCACCTATTCGGCTCCCATTGGGATTGCTCCTGTCGGCCTGACTGGCTTGATCTGGCCTGGCGCCGATGCTGCACTCGCAGCTGCTGCTGCAGATCGCCGCATTCCGTATTGCATGAGCACGGTGTCAACGACTCGGCCCGAAGATGCCGGACCGGCTTCCGACGGCATGGGCTGGTTCCAGCTCTATCCGCCACGCCAACCCGAGATGCGCGCCGACCTGATCAGGCGGGCTAGAGAATCAGGCTTCACCACGCTAGTTGTGACGGCCGATGTGCCGGCTCGCAGCCGACGCGAACGTCAGGTCAAAGCCCAGATTCGCGTTCCTCCTAAGATCGGGCCGAAGTTGTTAGCGCAGTCGGCTATAAACCCGTCTTGGTCCATGGGCGTGCTGCGTAATGGTTTGCCTCGATTCCGCACCCTCGAGAAATACGTCGACAAGGCGACCATGCAACACATCGCTGGCTTTGTCGGAGCGAGCCTGGGCGGCACGTTGTCCTACGACTACCTGTCCGAGGTCCGTGACGAGTGGCGTGGCCCACTCGTCGTCAAGGGCATCCTCGACGCCGATGATGCAGAGCGATGTCTTGATCGCGGGGCCGATGCCATCTGGGTGTCGAACCATGGTGGGCGTCAACTCGATGGTTCGCTCGCTGCTATCCATGCCCTGCCCGCGATCCTTGAGCGGGTCAACGGCCGGGCGCCAGTGATCTTCGATAGTGGTATCCGTTCGGGTCTCGATGTTGCTCGAGCCCTAGCCATGGGTGCCGACTTCGTCTTCGCTGGTCGTGCGTTTTTGTTCGGTGTTGCAGCACTCGGGAAGCGAGGTGCCGGGCATGCCTACGACGTTCTCGCCGATGAACTCGTCAATGTCATGGCCCAGACGGGGTGTCGTCAACTCAACGAACTGCCACTGCGTCTACATAGCTAAACCACGCCGTTGCTAATGCAGCGGTGAAGTCACGCTTGGCCCATGGTTGAGATACCGAGGGTGGCTGTCGTCATTCATATGGCCAGGAGCCCGAACAAGATTCAGGGAATGCGGCAGCGTCAGCCAGGGCCGTTTTTGGTGAGCCTGGGGGAAATTTGCGAAAGTGAACTGCCTCTAGAGCTCCGCGGCCAGGCCAGCGGGACGTACCTCAACGATGAGGTCGCCGGGCTCGACAGCGGCCGATGGGGGTACGACTACTCGGGTGACGGTGCCACCAATCGAAACCGAGATTGCTGATTCCATCTTCATGGCTTCGATCACAGCGACCGAATCACCAGCCTCAACTACGTCGCCGGGGGTCACGGTTACGTTGACCACGCCCCGGAACGGGGCGGGGATATGACCGGGGTTCTGAGGATTAGCTTTTTCGCTCTCAATCACATTGGACGAAACGGCACGGTCGCGCACATCGATGGGACGGAATTGGCCGTTCAGTCGGAAGACGACGGAGCGGATGCCGTCGTTGTTGGGCTCACCAATGGCTTCGAGCCCAACGAGCACTTTCACGCCTGGGCGAAGTTCGACGGAGCGATCCTCCTGGTTCAGATCTAGGCCGTACCAGAAGATGCGTGACGGCAGCACGGCCAAATTTCCATAACGAGCGGACTGCTCTTCATGATTGGCTGCAGGGCCAGGTAGTAGCAGGCGGTTGAGTACCTTACGGACATCGTCGCCCTGAAGCGCTTCCTCGTCGGCGGGGTCGAGTCCGGCCGGGGTTGGCGTATAGACGCGGCCAACGAGTGCCCTGGTGCGGAATGGCTCTGGGAAACCCGCCGGCGGGGTGCCAAGCTCACCGTGCAAGAACTTGATGACGCTCTCGGGAAGGTCGACGGATCCGGGATCGTTCTCAAGTTGCTCGGGTGTCACGCCAGAGGCAACCAGATGCAACGCTAGGTCGCCAACTACCTTGGAACTTGGTGTCACCTTGATCGGCCGACCGAGGAGCACATTGCATGCTGCGTAGAGATCCTCGACTGCTTCGAATCGATCGCCAAGACCAAGAGCGATTGCTTGTTGGCGAAGGTTTGACAGCTGCCCGCCGGGAATCTCGTGCTTGTAGACGGTGCCAGTCGGCGATGTCAGGCCAGCTTCGAAGGGCTTGTACAACGCACGCACGGCTGCCCAGTACGGCTCAAGTTGACCAACAGCGTCGAGTGACAGGCCTGTATCGCGCTCGGTGTGTTCGGTCGCAGCGATAATGGCTGATAACGACGGTTGGCTGGTCATGCCAGACAACGGGGGAGCGGCACCGTCGACTGCGTCGACGCCCGCATCGACTGCTGCAACATAGGTAGCGAGTTGGCCACCCGAGGTGTCATGGCTGTGTAGATGCACGGGCGTGTCAAACCGTTCTCGCAGGGCATCGACCAACTTGCTCGCAGCGGGGGCCCGCAACAGTCCAGCCATGTCCTTGACACACAGGATGTGAGCGCCGACCTCGACGAGCTTGTCGGCTACGCCCAAGTAGTAGTCGAGCGTGTACAGATCTTCTCCAGGGTCCGTCATATTACCCGAGTAGCAGATCGTGCCTTCAGCAACGGCGCCGACTTCGGTGGCAGCTTCGATCGCTGGGCGCATCTGTTCGATGTCGTTGAAGGCATCGAACACGCGGAAGATGTCCACACCGGTGCGATGGGCCTCGGCGACGAACGTACGAGCGACGATGTCGGGATAGGGCGAATACCCAACGGTGTTGCGCCCACGGATGAGCATCTGCAGGCAAATGTTGGGTGCTGCTACGCGAAGCGCCTCAAGCCGCTTCCAAGGATCTTCGTGCAGGAACCGCAAGGCCACGTCGAAAGTTGCGCCACCCCAGCATTCCAAGCTCAGTAGCTGCGGCGACGCATGGGCGATGGCCTCGGCGCCACGGGTCAGATCGATGCTGCGTACTCGAGTGGCCAGAATGGACTGATGCGCATCGCGCAGGGTCGTGTCGGTGACAGCGAGTGCGGACTGGTTACGCAACGATGCCGCAAAGCCTGCGGGGCCGAGGCGGTCAAGCAGTTGCTTGCTGCCCTCGGGTGGGGCACCAACAACTTCTGGCAACTTCGTGTGTGGGTCGAGCTCAGTTGGCGCTCGGCCATGGGGGCGATTGACCGTGATGTCGCCTAGATACCGCAATAGTCGAGTTGACCGATCGGCACCAACCGACGCGGCGGTAAGTTCAGGGCGCTCATCGATGAAGGTAGTGGTGACGCTGCCTGAGCAGAAGTCGTTGTTGGCCAGAACAGCCTGAAGGAAGGCCAGATTGGTCGCCACCCCGCGGACCCGGAACTCGGCTAATGACCGCTCTGCTCGTCGGACAGCATCATCGAAGGATCGGCCGCGACAGGTCAACTTCACGATGAGTGAGTCAAAGTACGGGGTGATCTCATGACCCACAAAACCGCCACTGCCGTCGAGGCGGACACCGGCACCACCGGGTGTGCGATAGGCGAGCAGGCGTCCTGTGTCGGGCCGGAAGTCATTGGCAGGATCTTCGGCGGTGATACGACACTGCAGAGCGAAGCCCCGCAGCACGATCGACTCTTGGTCCAGACCCAGATCAGCGAGCGTCTCGCCCGCTGCGATCCGCAACTGTGCTTCGACGAGGTCAACATCGGTCACTTCTTCGGTGACGGTGTGCTCGACCTGGATACGAGGGTTCATCTCGATGAACACGTGGCGACCGGCCTTGTCGACCAGGAACTCGATGGTGCCCGCGTTTACATAGTTGATGTGATGAGCGAACGTGACCGCATCGCTGGTCAGTGCGTCTCGCTGTGCTGCCGTCAGGTTGGGGGCAGGAGCAATCTCGACGACCTTTTGGAAACGCCGCTGGACCGAACAGTCGCGCTCGTAGAGATGAATGATGTTGCCAGCCGTATCGCCGAGAACCTGGACTTCGATGTGGCGGACGTCGGTCATTGCCTCTTCGAGGAAGACGGTGTCGTCGCCAAAGGCGCTCAACGATTCACGCATGGCGGCGTCGACGGCCTCGGACAAGTCGGCAGGGTTCTCGACGCGACGCATGCCGCGGCCGCCGCCACCTGCGGCTGCCTTGACGAATAGCGGGAAGCCAATCGCTTCACTGAATGCAACTAGATCGCTCTCGGGTGTCAGTGCTGGGGATTGCTGCAGCACGGGAAGGCCGGCGTCCTCGGCTGCGTCTCGGGCCCGTTGCTTGTTGCCGGTCAGTTCGAGTGCTCGGACCGATGGGCCAACGAACGTGAGGCCAGCCTGGATGCATGCTTCAGCAAAGTCAGGGCTCTCGCTGAGGAAGCCGTAGCCAGGGTAAATCGCGTCGGCGCCAGCTTCTTTAGCAGCCGCAACGATGGCAGCCGGGTCGAGGTATGCGCGAACAGGGTGGCCTGGTTCCCCGATCTGATATGCCTCGTCAGCCTTCAAACGGTGCAGGCTGTTGCGGTCCTCGAACGTATGAATAGCAACCGTTCGGATGTCGAGCTGGTGGGCGGCTCGGAAGGCCCTAATCGCAATCTCGCCACGGTTTGCAACTAGCAATGTTTTCATGTGTGCAGTGTGGCATTAATCGTGAGGCCTGACGCCAGCTTCGGCGCCGTGATCAATCGCTTCTGACCCTGAACGTGGAATAAGGGTCGGACTCAAGACGGTCGGCTGCTGGAGTTACCGTGGTTGTAGCAACGGTCAAATCCAAGATGAGCAAGGTGAAACTGGTTTGGGCCTCGAGCTAGCTCAGGAGTTGGCGGCCGACGAGCGCTAGGCCACCAATGAGTGCAATGGTGAGCACTAGCGGGCGGAACCATGGCCGGCTCAGGTGTGGGCGAACCCAGCGGCTCGCGATGAGTCCAGCAACCACGCCGGGCATCAGCCAGGCGAGCAGCCCAAACTCTTCACTTCCAAAGTTTCCCGTGGTGAGCAGCGTCAAGAAACCGACTGACGTAACCGACAAGATGAGTAACGATGCCGTGGGACGCATCATCGACGGTTTCATGTCGGAGTAGACGCAGACGAGCGGGGGGCCGGGCAGCGCTGCTGTTAAGGAAGAGAAGGCGCATACAGCGCCGGCGACGGTTTCCGAGCGAGGCGTGCGCGACAAGTCCCACCCGGCCAACAACAGTGCGGCGGCCACAGCAGTGAGTGATCCGACCATGATCGCTAGCAGTTTGTCCGACATCATCTCGAGGACGAGCAATGCGCCGACGACGCCGACAGGCACGCCGTATAGGCCGCGCTTCCAGGCTTGTAAATCAGCTTGGTGGTACTCGACGAGAACGTGGCGGATGCCGACGACCTGTCCAGCGAGAAGCAGCGGTCCAGGTGCAAAGGCAGGGTCGATAGCTACGAGAGCAGGCGCGGCGACCAGACCAAGACCAATGCCGATCGAGCCATGCACGATGGACCCAGCCATAGATAGCCCGATGATGATTGCGATCTCGACGCCCGTCACAATTGCAACGTTACTTGGCTTTGGGAGGCAGGTTCGACCACTCGTGGCCTCGGACGTGTTCTCAGCTGGACTCGTGCGACGCCTGAGAGCCTTCGCCTTTTCATTGGCGTGCCGTTGCGGTTTTTGCCCTGATGAGTCGTGGGCGGGACGCCCTGACATGGGTAGCGCAACCCCCCGGGTCCTGCTTCGGCTTGTTGTCGAGATCTGGATCGTTGACGGGCGTGGCACTAGGTTGTCAGCATGGATTTGGGAATAAGTGGAAAACGGGCTGTTGTGGCCGCTTCAACTTCGGGCCTTGGCCTAGCGACAGCGGTAGCGCTTGCTGATGCAGGCTGCACTGTTGTCATCAATGGTCGAACCGAAGACCGTTTGGCCGAGACAGTGCCCAAGGTCCGGGGGTCTATCGCTATCGCTGGGGACATGTCGACACACGCGGGTGCCGAAACGTTCATCGATGCGGCCGCCGATGCGTTGGGCGGCATCGACATTCTTGTCACCAATGCGGGTGGACCACCGCGGGGCAACTTCGCTGAGACCGACATAGCGGACTATGCAGCTGCCCTTGAAATGAACCTTGTCTCTATGGCGGCCCTGTGCAAGAAGGTCGTGCCAGGTATGCAAGCCCAACATTGGGGGCGAATCGTCGCGATCACGTCGAGCTCGGTGCACACACCGATGCCCAATCTGATCTTGTCGAACACCGCCCGATCGGGACTGACCTCATTGCTGAAGACCCTGGCGCTCGAGGTTGTCGGCGATGGCATCACGGTCAATACCGCTCAACCAGGGTTGCATCTAACTCCTCGAGTGACGGAGATCTTGGAGGGCAACCTGGACGACATGGCAGCGATGCAGCCAACGGGCCGTATCGGTGACGCCACCGACTTTGGTCAGGTTGTTGCCTTCTTATGTTCCGAACAAGCCAACTACATCACCGGCGTCTCGATTCCCGTCGACGGCGGCCGATTCACCCAGCTCCAGTAACCAGCCGATAGGTGCATCGAAGGTCAGACCCTCGATATCTACATCATCTACATCATCTGTGTCAGACACAGATGATGTAAGACACAGATGATGCTGGTCGAAAGACAGGGTGTCGATCGTGTGGTTGATTACTCAGTTCTTGAGCGGCAAAGCTGTGTCCTAGATTGGGATCAGTGTCCTGTTATGTCGTGCTGAACGTCCATAATTTCGCTGCCGTGACCCTAAACCCTGACCACGAACGAACCTGGATCCCTTGTCGCAACAAAGGTGCCTCGGCCGCATCGTTGAACGTATTGGGTGGTGAGTTGTTGGCTTGCGCTGAACAGCGAAGGCATCTCTGATCTAGGTTGGGGCACTGGGGGTATGCAAATGGCAACACATGATCTGGTAATTCGTGGCGGCAGAGTTGTCGACGGAAGTGGTGACGAAGCACGCACCGCCGACGTGGCGATCGATGGCCAGACCATCGTGGAGGTAGGCAAGGTTTCTGGCCAAGGAGCCAGGGAGATCGATGCGACAGGAGCGTTGGTGACACCTGGCTTCGTCGATATCCATACGCATTACGACGGACAGGCGACATGGGACAACCATCTCGCTCCGTCCTCCTGGCACGGCGTCACGACAGTCATTATGGGCAACTGCGGTGTTGGTTTCGCACCGGTCCACAACGCCGATCATGATCAGCTCATCGAGTTAATGGAAGGCGTCGAAGACATCCCCGGCGCGGCACTGCATGAGGGGCTTGCGTGGAACTGGAATAGCTTTGCCGAGTATCTCGATGCGGTAGAAGCCGTTCCACACGACATCGACTGTGGTGCCCAGGTTCCACACGGCGCCCTGCGACTCCACGTTATGGGCCAGCGTGGCGCAAACCGAGAGCCTGCTACTGCCGAAGACATTGGCGAGATGGCGCACTTGGCTCGCCAAGCCATCGAGGCTGGTGGCGTTGGCTTCACTACCTCACGAACAGCAAACCACCGCACGAGCAAGGGTGAGCTTACACCCACACTCACTGCTGAAGCCGACGAGCTGATTGGTATCGCCGAAGGCGTCGGTGCTGCAGGACGAGGCGTGCTCCAGGTGGTCAGCGATCATCTCGATGGTGATCATGAGTTCGACATGCTGCGCAAGATGGCCGCACGGTCGGGTCGCCCTTTGTCGGTCTCGCTTGTTGCAACGCCCGTCCTGCCCGACTGGCACCGTATGGCGCTGCGCCATATCGAAGCCGCCAACGAAGCTGGTCTCCGGGTACGTGGCCAGGTTGCGCCACGGCCTGTCGGCTTGATCCTGGGTCTTGATCTCACGCTCAACCCGTTCATGAAGACGAAAGTGTGGGCCGGTATTACTGATCTATCGCTCGCCGACAAGGTGGCTGCACTTCGTAATCCAGAGACTCGAGTAGCGATCCTGGACGAAATGGGTGGCCCTCGCAGCACACTGCTCGGCGCCAAGCTTGTCGCCAAGTTCAACATCATGTTTGAACTCAGCGATCCACCAAATTATGAGCCGAATCTTGCCGACAGCCTGGCAGCACGCGCTGCGGCCGCTGGGACGACACCCGAGGCGTTGGCCCTCGACATCCTCCTGGCTGACGATGGCCAG
>Ga0209709_10001733_pt1 | contig 19829 bp, 15 predicted proteins | sample ArcticOcean_MG_C_2_FD_187435 | JGI IMG/M metagenome (GOLD analysis project Ga0209709, IMG submission 187435) | Marine microbial communities from western Arctic Ocean - ArcticOcean_MG_CB4_136 (SPAdes) (version 2) | ecosystem: Environmental > Aquatic > Marine > Oceanic | place: Arctic Ocean... | reverse complement strand
TAAATTACATTTATAGTTATTAACTGCCCAATAATAGCAATCCATCTTAGATTAATGTATGTAGATTTTTTTAATGTAAAGTATTTTGAAGTTTCGAAAAACTTCATTATTAGATGTCTAGATTTTTAACATTAATTGCATTTGAAACAATAAAATCTTTTCTTAACGCCACATCATTACCCATTAGAGTGTGTATGAGAAGTTGATCTTTTTTTAAATCCTTTGAATATTGAACTTGTAGTAAGTTTCTTGTTTCAGGATCAAGTGTAGTGCTCCATAATTCATCTGGGTTCATTTCACCTAACCCCTTAAACCTTTGAATACTCATTCGTGATTTTTCTTCATTATAAGCTTTTGAAAATTCTTTGGTATTTTTTTTTATTTTCTTTAATTCTTTACTGTTGTTTAAAATATAATCTTCAAGTTCTTTTTCATCTTTTATATAAATTCCTTTTGAGCCTTTATTAATTTTGAATAAAGGTGGTTGAGCAAGATACACATGGCCATTTTCAATTAGTTTATTAAAAGGTTTATTATTAAAGAATGTTAGTAGTAGAGCTCTAATGTGAGAACCATCAACATCAGCATCAGTCATTATAATAATTTTCCCATACCTTAAATCTTTTAAATCTAAATCTTCTGTTTTGGGATCTAAGCCTAGCGCGTTAATAAGTGTTACAATCTCATTTGAAGAAATCATTTTTGACAATGTTTTCGTTCTATGTTCATTTCCATCCTTGTTACTATTTTTTTTAAGAACAACTTCCTCTACATAAGTGTTAAGAATTTTACCTCTTAGTGGTAAAACAGCCTGATTAGAGCGATTTCTTCCTTGTTTGGCGGAACCACCAGCAGAATCTCCCTCAACTATAAACAACTCCGTTCCTTCCTGTTTTCCTATTTGACAATCTGCCAGTTTTCCAGGTAAACCACTTAATTCTAAAGCCCCTTTTCTTCTTACATTTTCACGAGCTTTTCTAGCAACATCTCTTGCAAGAGCTGCTTGCATTACTTTTGCTAAAATAATTTTAGCAATACTAGGATTTTGGTCAAACCATATTGATAATCTTTCATTAATAATACTTTCTACAATCATTCTAACTTCTGATGAAACTAGTTTGTCTTTTGTTTGAGATGAAAATTTTGGATCTGGTATTTTTGCGGATATAACGCAAGTAAGACCCTCTTTGATATCGTCACCTGAAATGGTTAATTTGTTTTTCTTTAGTAGGTTATGTTCTGTTGCATATTTATTAATAACTCTAGTTAATGCACTTCTAAAGCCTAGTAAGTGGGTACCACCATCTTTCTGGTAAATATTATTTGTATATGGATAAATATCCTCACTATAGCTTGCGTTCCATTTTAAAGAACATTCAATTTCAATATTATTTTTTTTACCCTCAATATAAATAGGTTTTTTAAATAAATCATTTCCAGTTTTATTTAAAAGTTTTTCTCTTTTTTCATCTAAAAAATCAACGAACTCTAACACTCCTCCATCAAATTTAAACTCAATTATCTTTTCTTTTTTTTGATTTAAATCGTTAATTGTAATTTTTATTCCTTTATTTAAGAAAGCTAATTCACGCATTCTCTTAATTATTATATTTGGAGTAAATTTTATTGAAGAAAAAATTTCTTTTGATGGTAAAAAAGTTATTTGTGTACCAGTTTCTTTTGATTTTCCTATAACCTTAAGTGAAGCTTTTGCATCTCCATCTTTAAATTCTATAAAATATTTTTTCCCATCTCTATCAATTTCTAGTTTTAATTTTTCTGATAAAGCATTTACAACTGAAACACCAACACCGTGTAGTCCACCAGATACTTTATATGAATCATGATCAAATTTTCCGCCGGCATGAAGTTGTGTCATAATAACTTCTGCAGCAGACATTTTTTCACCCTTGTGCATATCAACTGGTATTCCTCTACCATCATCTCTAACAGTAATTGTTCCGTCAGAGTTAATTTTAACATCTATATTTTTGCAATAACCTGCTAAAGCTTCATCTATTGAATTATCTACAACTTCATAAACCATGTGATGTAAACCAGTCCCATCATCTGTGTCACCAATATACATTCCTGGGCGTTTTCTAACTGCTTCAAGACCTTTTAGTACTTTGATGGAGTCAGCCTGATATGTAGAATTATTTTTCATATTTTTTATAATGGAAATTAATTAATTATAACATTTTTATGTAAAAAGAGGAAAATTAATTATTTTAATTTGTATTAATTCTTTAAATAAGCTTTAATTTTAAACATTTATTTAACTTTGGCGGAGAGACAGGGATTCGAACCCTGGGTACCTTTAACAGTACACACACTTTCCAAGCGTGCGCTTTAAACCACTCAGCCATCTCTCCATTAAAATTATTATTAATCTATTCTTCTACAAAAACCCAGGGATTCTCAAGAAATCTTGTATGTTTTTTAAACCAGAATGATAGGTATCGCTCTGCTAAATATGCATATAATCTGGTTGTTTCATATCCAGATAAGTCTTCAAATCCAAATTCTTTTTCACATCTACTTAGCCAAAAAAATAATTTAGTAAACCACTTATCTAATATATATGGCTTTGCAATAAACATAATATGAGGGTTGAAATAATTTTTGGTATCAACAAACTCTCTAAACTCTTCTCTATCTTCAATATCAAGCATTTCAATAGCTTTATGCATATTTCCATAACCGTGGTGCATATCAAAATGAAATAAAATACTTTCATTTTCTTTATTAAAAAAAATTGATGGTTTCTTTATTAATGATCTCCAACCTCTTTTTAACATCTTAATTTTTTTTGAACCACTAGTATTTATTGGTTTACAGATGATTGCTTCATAATTTTCCCAGCTTTTATGAGGAGACCTTAAAAGATGATCATGAATGTTTTTGATATCAATTTTTTCGTTTTCAGATTCTGGTTTTATCCAAAATCTTCTTTTTTGGCAAAATCCTATCCAACTATTATTATTTAAATTCATTAAATTTTTCCAGTACCAGTAATGAAATGTTAATTCTGAATAATATTTTTCTTTATAGAAAATATTATTTTTGTCATTACAGCTTATATAATTTGGTAAAATTTTTTCTTTACCGACCCAGGCAATTTTATAATCTGTTTCATGTAAAAAATTGACTTGTTTATTAGTTACACAATAAATTTCTAAAGTGCTCATTATTGGTTATTAATATTATTCATTAACTGCAAAATCTATACTTTCTTCAAATTCCTTAGTATTCATAAGCTGGTTATAATATTTATAATAAAACTTATAATTTAGTTTTTTTATGTCTAAATCTAAAGTCTTGAGAGGATTAGAGTTTTCTCTAACTTTTATGATAGAAACTCCATGGTCGATTGTACAAACACAAATGTCAAGAACTTGAGAATTTCGAAATTCAGTAATAGCTTTCCAAACATCTCCGACCCAAAGTCCTGAAGTATAAGGAACTGTTTGTTCAGAATACTCGGTAGGAAGCGAATCGTGGCATAAAATTACACCATCTTTATTTAAAAATTTTAATGAATTTAAAATATCTTTTTTAACTTGATCGTATTCATGGAGCCCATCAATGAAAATGATATCAAATTTATTTGAATTAGTTTTGAAAAATTCATCACTTGTCTTTTTAATTGTGCCACCTTTAAGTGGGTCAACACCTGTTTTATTATTAATATTTATTTTGGAAAAACAATCATCATCAAAACATCCTATTTCTAAGTAATCTGTATATTTTTTTTTTATTATAATTTCATTTATTAAATCCCACCTTTTCGGCTTATTATCAAAGTTAAAATTAATTTTTCCATAATAGAGATTTATTAGTTTGTAATATCGATTTTTCAATTTTCTAAACATGTCTAATATTTTTTATGTTTCAATATATAATTTTTAATTTTTCCAAATAAAAAAAGTTTTATTTTTTTAAAAAGATTGTTTTTAATTACCTTATTATTTGTACCAATTATACCTTGAATGTCGGGATAAACTGTAAAATGATTAAAATTTAAATTATCGTTAATTCCTAAAAGTGCTGCTTTTGCAATACAGTGTTCAATAAAAACTCCTCTTGTGTCGTTTGTTTTAGATGCATACGGAATAACATAATTTTCAAAGAAATTCTTTGAACCACCAAGTATATTTGTATCTGCATATGTTAGATTATTTTTAAGATAAATTTGAATATCAGATTTATTTTCTTTAAATTCATAATATATCCTATTAAAATTTTTTAAATAATACCTGCCTGTTATTTTTAAAAAATATTCTGTTTCTTTTGCAATTATAGAATTGGAAAAAACCTCCCTTAAACACAAAAATTCTCCATAACCTTTACCCAGTTTTTTTTCAAATGTATTATTTAAATCATTTGAAATAATTTCAATTTTTTTCTGTGGAAATTTCTTTGCTTCATCACGAAAAAAAGTGAGGTCATATCCTGAATTTTCTATAAAAATAATTTTTTTAACAAACCTATTGTTGCACCATTTTTCGAAGGCATTTTTATAATCATTTAATCTATCATTGGTCGAAGATCGCAGAAGAAAAGGCATATTAACGGGATTTATACATGCAGTTAATATAATTGAATAATCAAAATTTTTTATATCAGAATTCATATATTTATTTCAATATATATAAAAAAGTAGAAATGAACATAGCTATAAAGATTTATCACACATTTAATAATAAAATATTATAGGCGTAAGTATTTTAATAAATAAAATCTTTAAAAAGATTTTGATTAAGTTTTATGTAAAGGGGATATGAATCGTCAATGTCAACTTTTTGATATTTGTGTTTTCTTTCAAATAAATCTTCTAGATTTAAGAGCTTTTTTTTTACAACATTAATATTAGAAAATCTTTCTGCACTAAATTCTTTATGTTGAAAAGTTTTAAGCTTTTTTGATATTATTTCTGGAGAATACAAATTGTTAAAATGCCATCCTCCTTGTTCAAAGGTTTGAATGCTCCTTTGGACAAAAAGTTTATAAAATGGTTTTTTAATATTCTTTGACTTAATTTTTTTTCTTAAATGGGTGAATGTACTTAAATCTTTTTTTTTACAAATTTTTGTTCCTTCCCAAGGACTTTCATATTTATTGAAAACATTTATCTTATACGTATAAAATTTTTGCATAAATATTCCATATTTTTTATTTAGATGAATATCTTTTAGTAAATCTGGATTTGGTATTTCATCTGAATCTGAGTACATAATCAAATCATCTTCTGATGCGTCATTTATTCCATCTAAAATTTTTTCTCTTTGATATGCTTCAACTTGCCATCCGTCTTTTATATTAGGAAAATTTTTATCTATGACAATGTGGCGAACTTTTTTTTCAAATTTTTTATTTTTTAATTTAAAATTAATTTTTTTTCTCTCTCCTTTGTGATCAAAACAAGATTCGCATACTATAAAATAATCTACAACATTATCTAAAATTTCAAATCTTGAATTAACTAATAAATTTTCATCAAAAAATGTAATACAGTCAAATATTTTTTTTTTATTCATTTTTTTTGAACTACAACAACACAATTATTCGCAATATTTTTTTCGTGAAAAATATCTATTACTGAAAAATTATAATTTAAATTTTTAAAGTAATTTATAAATTTATTTTTATCTTTATAATACACATCTTCAATTATGTAGACTCCATCACTATCTAAAAATCTTATAGCATTTTCAAAAAAACAAATATTAGCACTGAATTCATGTAAGCCATCTTCGAGGATAACATCGAATTTTTTGACTCCAATTTTATCAAACATACTGGCAATTGTTAATGGGTTTGTTTGATCAACAAAAAAAGTTTTGATTTTATCCTCATCTTTAAGTATGTCTCTGTCAATATCACCACCATATATTTGTGCATTAGGAAAATAATCTCTCCATGCTCGTAAAGAAGCTAATGGTTTCCCATTTTCTCCCATATTGCTCGCTAATTCTGTATTATTAGTTCCCAGTCCTATTTCTAAAAAGTTTTTGATTTTATTTTTTTTATTATAAAAAATTTGAGAATAGTACTCACTATAATTATGATGATTATTTTTTCCTCCTTTGTCACTTCCATAAAAATTCATTAATTCAGTTAGTTCTGAGTTTACTTCAGAATTAACTGTATAATTTAATTTAGTACTCTTATGATTATTCAAAAATTTAATCTTGTATTTAATTTCTCTCACTAGGGTTCTTAAGTATTTCATATTGCTATTTATCCTTATTTATCTTTAACACTCCTATGAATGCCTCTTGTGGAATTTCAACTTTACCAAATTGTTTTCCTCTTGCTTTACCTTTTTTCTGTTTATCTAATAGTTTTCTTTTTCTGTCTCTTGCTCCACCACCATGAATTTTGGTTAAAACATCTTTTTTAAAACCTTTAATAGTTTCTCTTGCTATAATTTTTCCTCCTATTGCTGCTTGGACAGGTATCATAAAATTATGTCTAGGAATTAGGTCTCTTAATTTTTCACAAACTTCTCTTCCAACTGTTTGCGCAAAATCTTTATGAACCATCATTGAAAGAGCATCAACGGGCTCCGCATTGACTAAAATTCCAAGTTTAACTAAATCACCTTCTCTATGACCAATAATTTCATAATCAAAACTAGCATAACCACTTGTCATTGACTTCAATCTATCATTAAAATCAAACACGACTTCATTCAAGGGTATTTCATAATTTAATACCGCCCTATTACCTGAATAACTTAGATTGGTTTGAATACCTCTTTTGTCTTGGCAAACTTTTATAATAGCTCCTAGGTACTCATCTGGTGTAATAATAGTTGCTTTAATCCATGGTTCTTCAATATAATTAATTAATGTAGGCTCTGGTAAGCTTGAAGGGTTTTGTAGCTCTATTACTTCACCTTTGTTCATATGGACTTTATAGACAACACCAGGTGTTGTGGTTAACAAATTTATATCAAATTCTCTCTCTAGTCTTTCTGTAATAATTTCCAAATGTAAAAGTCCTAAAAAACCACACCTGAAACCTAAACCTAAGGCTGATGAAGACTCTGCTTCATATGAAAAGCTAGCATCATTTAATTGAAGTTTGCCAAGACCATCTTTTAATTTTTGATATTCAGAGCTATCTACTGGAAACAATCCACAGAATACAACAGGCTTACTTGGTTTAAATCCTGGAAGCGCTTCTTGCAGGGGCTTGTTTGCATCACAAATAGTATCTCCAACTTTTGTTTCTGATAAAACTTTTATTCCTGTAATTATAAAACCTATTTCTCCAGCATTTAATTCAACAATATCGGTCGCTTTTGGAGTAAATACACCTACTTTTTCAACGATATATTCTTGATTAGTAGACATCATCCTTATTTTCATGTTTTTGCAAATTTTTCCATCAATAACTCTAACTAAAATAACCACCCCTAAATAAGTGTCATACCAACTATCAACTAATAAACATTTTAAATCTGCATCCTTTTCTCCTTCTGGAGCTGGTAGTGATATAATAATTTGTTCTAGAATGTTCTCTATACCTTCACCTGTTTTTCCAGAACAAGGTATGGCATTTTCAGTATCTATACCTATTACATCTTCTATTTGTGTTTTTGTTTTTTCTAAATCTGATGCTGGTAAATCAACTTTATTTAAAACAGGAACTATTTCATGTTTAGTGTCTAAAGCCTGATAAACATTTGCCAATGTTTGAGCTTCTACACCTTGAGTGCTGTCAACAATTAAAATAGATCCTTCACAAGCATACAGAGACCTACTAACTTCATAACTAAAATCTACATGGCCGGGAGTATCAATGATGTTTAGAATGTACTCTTTGCCGTCTTTAGCTTTATAATTAAGTTTAACAGTTTGAGCTTTAATAGTTATTCCTCTTTCTCTCTCAATATCCATTGAGTCTAAAACTTGTGCTTTCATCTCTCTTTCTGTAAGGCCACCACATGTATGAATTATTCTATCTGCTATGGTGGATTTACCATGGTCAATATGTGCAATAATTGCAAAGTTTCTGATATGATCAATTTTTGTCATTATTATGATCTAATCTTTGCGTCTGTTTTTGTTTCTACAGTTGAAATAATGAGCTGATTTATTTTATTTAAATCTTCTTCGTTTAATGTTTTTTCTAAAGACTGAATTGTAACATTTAACGCAATTGATTTTTTACCTTCTTCAATATTATCACCTTCATAAACATCAAATACTTTAACAGATTTTATTAAATCTTTATCCACATTGGTGATTATCTCTATTAATTCTTGAACTTTAAAATTTTTATCTAAAACAAAAGCAAAATCTCTTTCTGATTTTTGAAAATCAGAATATTTATATTGGGTTCTTTGATTTTTTAATGATTTTTTGGGTTGTTTTATATTGTCTAAAAATATTTCAAATCCAACTAATGCCTCAACTTTAATGTCTAATTTTTTTAATATATTTGGATGAATATCACCAAAAAAAGCTACTACTTTTTCTTTATTCTTGTTTAGAAAAATTCTTCCAGCTTTTCCAGGGTGATAATAGCTTGGTGTTTCATCGTCAATATAGAATTTGTCTTTATTATAACCAGCTTCAACTAAGCTTTGAACAACATCTCTTTTAACATCAAAAACATCAACTAACCTCCCTTGTTCTGCCCAACTCTGTCTAGAAATTTTTCCAGTTCTTAATCCACTAACTACGGTTTGTTGTTCACCTGGTTCAGATCCTGAAAAAGTTGGACCTATTTCAAATATTGATAAATCTTTAAATCCTCTTCCCAAATTCTTATTTAGATTAATAATCAAATTTGAAAAGATTGAACTTCTCAATACATTCAGGTCTGTACTTATGGGATTAATTATCTTAATTTCTTGGTTATTCTCAATAAATAGTTGATTGATTTTACTATCAGTAAAAGACCATGTGATAGCCTCAAGATAACCTTTAGAGGCAACTGATCTTTGTAAAAAATGAAATAATTTTTGTGTTTGGTTTAAAGTATTTTTTTTTCTAACTTTCTCAGGTTCAATCATTTTAATTTGATCATAACCCATGATTCTTACAAGCTCTTCTACTACATCAACTCCTTGCTCAATATCAGGTCGCCATGATGGCACAGATAATAGTAGTAAATTTTTTTGTTTTTTTATTTTAAAACCCAGATTAGTTAGTATTTTTATTATTTTTTTCTGATCAATTTTAAAACCTGTTATTTTTTCAAATAACTGGATGTCAAATTTTACTAAGTTATTTTTTATATTTTCTATTTTTTGAATATCAAATTTACTAACTTCTCCTCCACAGATTTTTTTAATTAATTCAGCAGCTCGCTGAAGTCCTTGCTCTATTGATAAAGGATCAATTCCTCTTTCAAATCTAAACTTTGCATCAGTATCTATATTTAGGGATTTAGAAGTTTTTCTAATTGATCTTGGGTTAAAATAGGCAGACTCAATTAATACATTTTTTGTATCTAGTTCAGTTCCAGACCTTATTCCTCCAATGACTCCTCCTAAACCTAATACTCCTGAAGCATCTGTAATAACACACATATCGTTTTCAAGGTTATAATCTTTGTCATCTAATGCTTTAAATTTTTCACCTTTTTTAGAATTCCTTACAATGATCCCTTTATCTATTTTATCAGCATCATAAGCATGTAGTGGTCTATTTAAATCAAACATCACATAATTTGTAATATCCACTATTGCTGAGATAGGTTTTTGACCTAAAGATAATATTTTTTTCTTTAACCAATCTGGACTTTCAGTATTTTTTACATCTGTTATTAAGCAACTTCCAAAAGTTGTACATCCTTGGTTTTTTTCTTTAATTATTTTTATACTTAATTTTTGTTTATTTTTTTGAATTAATTTTTCTATTTTTAATTTTTTTAATTTACCAGATCCTGCTGCTGCCAAATCCCTTGCTATTCCTCTTACTCCCAAACAGTCTACTCTGTTTGGTGTAATAGATATGTCAATTACATTTATATTATTTTTCGGAAAGTAACTTTCTCCTATTTTTTTTTCATATTTTTTCTGCGTAAGTTCTATAATTCCATCACTTTCTTTTGATAAATTAAGCTCAGACTCAGAACAGAGCATTCCATATGACGTAACCCCTCTTATCTTGCTTACTACCAATTTTATTTGATTTTTTGGCACAACAGCACCTGGTGGAGCATAAATTGTTAATAATCCTTCTTTTGCATTGGGTGCACCACAAACAACTTTAACAGGGCTGCCTGACCCAATATCTACCTCACAGGCCTTAAGTCTATCTGCATCAGGATGTTTTTCTGCTTTTAAAATTTTGGCAACTATAAAGCTATCTAGTTCACTTGATTGACCTTCAACACCTTCTACTTCTAAACCAATATTTGTAAGCTTATCAACAATTTGATTTTCATTAAGCTTAGTGTCTAGATGTTCTTTTAACCAATTCGTTGTAATCTTCATCTGCTTAGTCCTCTGTAGTTTGTGGGTACATCTATAGGGTCAAAGCCAAAGTGGTTTAGCCATCTATAGTCACAATCAAAGAAAGCTCTTAAATCATTTATCCCATACTTAAGCATTGCTAACCTGTCTATTCCTATACCAAATGCATAGCCTTGGAATTCAGCAGGATTTACTTTTACATTTTTTAAAACATTTGGATGAACCATTCCACAACCTAAAATTTCAAGCCACTTATCTCCTTCACCAATTACTATTTTTCCATCTTTAATTTCGTAACCAATATCAACCTCAGCTGATGGTTCAGTAAATGGAAAATGACTTGGTCTAAATCTCATCTTAATTTTATCAACCTCAAAAAATTCCTTAATAAAATAATTCAAGCAACCTTTTAGGTGACCCATGTTAATATTCTTATCAATGTGCAACCCTTCTACTTGATGAAACATGGGGGTATGAGTTTGGTCACTATCTGATCGATATGTTCTACCTGGTGCAATTATTTTAAAAGGTGGCTTATCATTAAGCATAGTTCTAATTTGAACTGGAGAAGTATGAGTTCTTAATAATAATTTTTTTTTTTCATCAAGATAAAACGTGTCATGCATATCTCTTGCTGGATGATTGTCAGGTGTATTTAATGCTGTAAAATTATTATATTCATTTTCAATGTCAGGACCTTCCTCCACACTAAATCCAATTTCTGAAAAAATAGAAGAAATTTCATCTATGACTTGAGATACGGGATGAATTTTTCCTTGCACAAAAGGCCTCTCGGGTAAGGTTATGTCTATTTTTTCTTTCTCTAATTTTTGATTAATTTCTTTAATTTCAATATTGGCAATTTTTGTGACAATTAAATTTTGAAGCTCATCTTTTGCTGAATTTAAGTCTGACGCAAATTTCTTTCTCTCTTTTTCTGCCAATTCTCCAAGTTGTTTGAATTGAGAGCTAATCAATCCATTTTTGCCAAATAGATCTGTTTTGATTTGATTAACTTGATTTAAATCTAAGTTCTCTTTTAATTTTAAAAGAAATTCATCTTTTATTTTTTTAATATCAGACATATTTAGAGATTATTTCTTCACCGAAGAAAAACAATAGTGAAGATTAATTTATTGCTGATTGAGCTTTTTGTACGATCATTTTAAAGGCTTCTGGACTGTCGTATGCTATTTCTGCCAATATTTTTCTATCTAACTTAATCCCACACTTTGTTAAACCATTGATAAATTTTGAATAAGTTAATCCTTCGGACCTAACACCTGCATTAATTCTCTGGATCCATAAAGATTTAAATTCTCTTTTTTTAGTCCTACGATCTCTGTAAGCATATTGCATAGCTTTTTCCATGGCTTGCTTTGCAACTCTTATCGTATTTTTTCTTCTGCCCCATTGACCTTTAACAGCTTTTAAAACTTTTTTATGTTTGGCGTGACTAGTTACACCTCTTTTTACTCTTGCCATTTTATCCTCTTAAGCTGTAAGGCATATATGATTTAACTATTTTGCCATCTTGTTTTGACATAGCAGTCGTGCCTCTTAGTTTTCTAATTTGTGAATTTGTTCTTTTAATCATACCATGTCTCTTCCCAGCTTGAGCCATCATAACTTTACCTGTAGCTGAGATCTTAAATCTTTTTTTTGCTGAACTTTTTGTTTTTAATTTAGGCATAATTCTGCGGACTTATACAAATATTGGAATAGATTTACAACCTCTATTAAGCCTTATAAAGGTTGAATAACCATAATCATTTGCTTCCCATCAAACTTTGGATGCAGCTCAACTTTACCAATATCTTGCATACTAACTTTAATTTTATCCATTAATTCTCTACCTAAATGAGAATGCTGCAACTCTCTACCTTTAAATCTTATTGTAAATTTTACCTTATCTCCTTTTTCAATAAATTTTTTAGCATTTTTAACCTTGAAATCATAATCATGTGTTTCTGTAACAGGCCTCATTTTAATTTCTTTCAATAAAACTATTTTTTGTTTCTTCTTAGCAACGTTTGCTTTCTTTTGAGCATCATATTTAAATTTACCCATATCAATAATCTTACATACAGGTGGTTTTGCATTTGGTGCTATTTCAATTAAATCTAACCCCTGTTCTTTAGCCATTGATATAGCTTCATTAGTGTTCAATATCCCTATATTGTCACCATCACTTCCTATAACCTGAACCTCTGGTGAAGTAATCCTATTGTTAGACTTTGGGCCTTTATCTTTGGTTCTTCTTTGAAAGTAATTTTGTTTAAAATCTGCCACTTAGTTTGAAGGTGCTTTATTTAAAGCTGAGAAATTTTTTAAGAATAAGTTTAATTCCATATTTTCTTGTTCATTAGTGTCTAATCTTCTAATCGTTACTGAGTTACTGTCAACTTCTTTTTTACCACAAATCAATAATAGTGGTATTTTTGATAAGGAATGTTCTCTAATTTTATAATTCAAATTATGATTTTTTAAATCTACCTCAGAACAAATTCCACCATTATTAATTTTTTCATTTACTTTTTTTGCATATGTGTCGAACTCCTCTGAAACTGGAATTACAACTACTTGTAAGGGGGCTATCCAAAATGGAAATTTTCCAGCATAATTTTCTATAAGTATTCCTATAAACCTTTCCAACGAACCAAACAATGCTCTATGAAGCATTACTGGAACTTTTTTTTCTCCATCATTATCAACAAAAGAAGCATCCAATCTTTCTGGTAAATTTAGATCTACTTGTAAAGTTCCACATTGCCAATCTCTGCCTATTGCATCTCTCAAAACAAACTCAATTTTTGGGCCATAGAATGCTCCCTCACCTTTATTAATTGTGTATTCAAGTTTTGAGGCTTTAACAGCATCTAATAAAGCTTTTTCTGCTTTGTCCCAAACATTGTCATCTCCGACTCTTAGATCTGGTCTATCTGAATACTTTAAAATGACATCTTCAAATCCTAAATCTTTATAAATATCTAGGATTAAATTTGTAACAATTATACACTCTTCTGTTATTTGATCTTCAGTACAAAAAATATGAGCGTCATCCTGAGTAAAAGCTCTTACTCTTAACAATCCATGTAAAGCTCCCGAAGGTTCATATCTGTGTACCTTTCCAAACTCTGAGATTCTTAAAGGCAGATCTCTATAGCTTTTTAATCCTTGATTAAATACCTGAATGTGACCTGGACAATTCATTGGTTTAATTGCAAATATTTTTTTATCAGGAGTTTGAGAGGTATACATGTGTTCTCCATATTTTTCCCAGTGGCCTGATTTTTCCCAAAGAGCCTTATCTAATATTTCAGGTGTATTCACCTCTTTGTACCCTGCCTTCTCTTGTCTAGCTCTCATGTAAGCAACTAATTTTTGAAATAACTTCCAACCTTTTTCATGCCAAAATACTGATCCTGGACTTTCTTCTCTAAAATGAAATAAATCCATTTCTTTTCCAAGTTTTCTATGGTCTCTTTTTTCAGCCTCTTCAATTCTCTTTAAATATGCGTCCAAGTCTTTTTGTGATATCCAGCTTGTTCCATAAATTCTCTGTAACATTTCATTATTAGAGTCTCCTCTCCAATAAGCTCCTGATACTTTTGTTAATTTAAAATATTTACCGATTTTTCCTGTTGAAGATAAATGAGGTCCTTTGCATAAGTCATGCCAATCGCCATGAAAGTAAATAGATACTTCTTCACCCTGAGGAATACTTTCAATAATTTCAGCCTTATAAAGCTCTCCCTTATTCTTAAAATGAGATATTGCTTTATTTCTACTCCAAATCTCTCTTGTGGTTGGAACATCTCTATCGACAATTTCTTTCATCCTATTTTCAATCGTATTTAAGTCTTGTTCTGTAAAAGGTTCTTTTCTTGAAAAATCATAATAAAATCCATTTTCAATAATTGGACCAATAGTTACTTGAGTACCTGGAAAAAGCTCTTGTACTGCCATTGCTGTTATGTGAGCCGTATCATGACGAACTGTCTCTAAGCTCTCTTTGTCTTTACGAGTAAAGATTTTAACAGAGCAATCTTTTTCTATACTATAGCTTAAATCCTTAAGCTCATTATCAACACTGATCACTGTTGCTTGTTTTGATAAAGATTTACTTATCTTTTCTGCAACCTCTAATCCTGTCACTTTATTTTGGAACTCAATGATGTTTCCATCTGGTAATGTAATTAATGGCATCTAATCTAATAATTTTTTGTATTCTGAATATGTAGAAAAACACATTTTTTCAACATTAAATTTTTTAATTATATTTTTTCTACCTTCAATACCCATAGATTTCAATGTAGATTCATCTAAATTTAAAGCTGTTATTATTTTCTTACTTAAAGACTCTGCATTCTCTGACTCAAATAAAAAACCAGTCTTATTATTAATAACTGTTTCATTAGAGCCTCCAATATTACTTGCTATTATGGGTTTTTCCATTGATTGCGCTTCAACTGCAACTCTACCAAAGGCTTCTGGCTCTACTGATGCTGAAACGATTAAATCTGAAATTTTATAAGCCAATGGCATATTTTTACAGTGATCTATAAATTTTAATTGTCTTGTTAGTCTATATTGTTCAGTCAGTCTTTTTAACTTTTTACTATAAACATTCCTTCCTTGGTCGCTACCCAAAATAACAGCATAAAATGATTGGTGGCCAAGTTCTTTATTAACAAGATTTATAGCTTCAATGAATACTTCCTGACCCTTCCATTTAGTCAGCCGTCCTGGCATTAAAATTATTTTTTTACCTCTATTTAGTCCCCAATCTTCCAAAAGTTGATTTTCTTCGTTCTCTAATATTGTCGAAGAATCAAAATAATCAACATTAATACCTCTAAAAATTACTAAAAATTTTTTTTTTAAACCCAAGTATTTAAAATAATGATTATTAATATGTGAAAAAATAAAATTTGATCCTGCAATTATTAAATTTGACTTAACCATTATTGAATTATAGAATTTTTTAATAGAATTATTAAAACTATAAGTTCCATGAAATGTTGTAACAAATTTTCTTCTAGTAATTTTTGTTGCTAATAAGCAGGACCATGCAGGTGCACGACTTCTAGCGTGAACAACAGATATATTGTGGAATAAAATTATAAAAACTAAAGCTATTGCATTAAATAATATCAAAATTGGATTTTTACTTTGAACTGGAAGTTTAATTAACTTTACCTTTTTTTTATTAATAAATTTTAATAATTCACCACCGCTAGTAACGATATAAGAGGGACAATTATTTTCAGGCAGGTAATGAGCAAGATCAAAACACCCAGTTTCTGCACCACCATATCCTAACTTGGGAATTACTTGTAAAACTTTTAATTTAGAAGGCATTTGATACAACTATATATTAAGAATTAAGTCTAATAAACCGATATGAATAATTTTAAATATCTCAAAATCTCAAAAAACAAGAAAATCAGATATTTAAGTAACAATTCTTCTAGTAATCTCCACATTGTTTTTCTACATGGCTTCATGTCTAATATTGAAGGAGAAAAACCTAAAACTATTTTTAAGTATGCAAAAAGAAAAAAGCTTGGTTTTCTTGCGCTTGAATATTCTGGTCATGGAAAATCTACTAATAAATTTACAAAAGGAAATATTAGTAAGTGGTCTAAAGAAGTAGAGATAACAATCAAAAAAATAGTTAAAAAAAATAAATTTATTTTAGTAGGCTCAAGTATGGGTGCTTGGCTATCTCTTAACCAATTCAAATATTTTAAAACACAGATTAAAGGATTTTTAGGAATTGGCTCTGCTCCAGAATTTTTGTATAATTTAATGTGGAAAAAATTTACAAAAAAAATGAGAAATGAAATCGTTAAAAAAGGAATAATAAATTTAAAACATGGTAACTATGAATATCCAATCTCATACCAACTAATAAAAGATGGTAAAAAAAATAAAATTTTAAATAAAAAAATTTCTTTAAAAATAGATGTTACAATGATCCATGGTGATAAAGATGAAGTAGTACCCAAAAGTTACTCCAAAAAAGTTTTAAAAATATTTGATAAAGCAAAAAAGAAGTTGGTGATTATTAAAAGTGGTGACCATAGCCTTTCAAGCAAGCAAGGTCTAAAAAGAATAACTCTAGAACTTGATAAAATTGTCTCTAATATAGTTTAATCCCTCAATATAACTTGGAAATTTTAAATTATAATTAAAATATTTTTTTACTTTTTTATTGCTAACTTTTTTGGACTGGTTATAAAAATTTTTTAACATTTCACTTTTAACTTCATCAACTTCAATTTTTTTGATATCTTTAATATTCAAAATTTTTGCTCCAAATAAAGTAACCTCTTCAGATGGAGAAGGTTTATCATCCGAAAGATTATATATTTCTCCCGACTTAAATTTTGATAAAGATTTAAAAAGTATATTTGCAATATCATCTACATGAATTCTTGAAAAATAATGATCTTTTTTGTTAATTAATTTTACATCACCTAATTTTAGACGAACTAAAATATTTTTTTCATTAGAATAAATCCCAGACAATCGAAATATCTGAACTGGTAATTTTTTATTTTTTTCCAAAGAAGTCCAGGAGCTTTCTGCTCTTAGTCTTGCTACGCCATTATCTGACACTGGATTTGTTTTACTATTTTCATTAACCCATTCACCCTTATGATCACCATAGACACTAGTAGCAGATAAATAAGTTATCCACTTTACTTTAGAACTTTCTAAAAATTTAGAAAAATTTTTTATAACTAAGTCTTCTTGATTTTCTGGTGGTATAGAAATTAAAATATGATCTGCTTTTTTTAATTTTACTACTAAATTTTGATCAAATTTTTCGCTGTTAAATAAATAGCTAATATAATTAATACCCACAAATGTCTCATTTGAAGATTTACTTCTAGATGTTACTGATAAATTAATATCATATTTTTCAATACTAAGTTTTTTTATGAAGTTTTTTGCTACTTGACCAAAACCAAAACAAAAAATATTTATCTGCTTCATGTTAACTTACTTCTTTTATAATAGAGTTTAAGCTTATTGGATTTTTTAGTTTATCGATCATTTCTTTTGGGCAAACTTGGATAAAATTAAGGATTTCTTTATCAAAATTTTCTATTATTTTTTTAGAAAAATCTGAATTTGTCTCCTCATAATGCTCTTGGACCAGATTTTTTAAATAAGTTATCCAATAATCTGTTTCTGGTATTTGCCATACTACAGTTTCTGGGTTTACTTTTTTGCTAAATTTCTTGTTTACGTCATAAATAAATGCCATTCCACCAGTCATACCTGCTCCAAAATTATCTCCTACATCTCCCAGAACTACAACCGTACCACCAGTCATATATTCACAGGCATTTGAGTCACAGCCTTCGATAACTGAAATTGATCCTGAATTTCTCACTGCATATCTTTCCCCAGCTTGACCTGCTGCAAATAACTTTCCCGATGTTGCTCCGTATAAAACTGTATTTCCAATTATTGTATTTTCTTGTGAAATTAAATTACTTTCATCTGGAAGTTGAACTACCACAGTTGCACCTGACAAACCTTTACCAACATAATCATTAGCATCACCTTTTAAAATAAGTTTTAAGCCCTTTATGCCAAATGCTCCAAAGGACTGCCCTGCTGACCCTTTAAATTTTAAAGATAAAAAGTTATCTTCTAATTTTTCAGAACCATATTTCTCATAAAGATGATTAGAAATTCTTGTACCAACTGTTCTATGAGTATTTTTAATAATATACTCTTTTTCAATAATTTTTACTTTTCCAATTTGATCTTTGATTTCAGGTAGAATTTCTTGATCTAAAGTATCTGGAACAGAATTTATTTCTGGAACTGTACAATATCTTGTATTCTCTCCAGAGTCTGTTTGAACAAATAAAGGGTTCAAGTCTAAATCGTCTAAGTTTGGTGATGCTTTACTTACTTGTCTTAATAAATCAGTTCTACCAATTATCTCATTCATAGATTTAAAACCTATCTCAGCTAGAATTTCTCTCACTTCTTCTGCAATAAATTTAAATAAGTTAACTACTTTTTCTGGCGTACCAGAAAATTTTTCTCTTAATTTTTCGTCTTGTGTACAAACTCCAACTGGGCATGTGTTTGAATGACACTGTCTAACCATTATACATCCCATAGCTACTAATGCAGTGGTTGCTACCCCATATTCCTCAGCACCCATCATGGCTGCAATAACAACATCTCTTCCTGTTTTAATGCCCCCATCAGTTCTTAGAGTAACTTTATGTCTCAAATTATTTAAAGTTAAAACTTGATTGGCCTCAGTCAAACCCATCTCCCAGGGTATCCCAACATATTTAACACTTGTTTGTGGTGTCGCTCCTGTTCCTCCATTATGTCCTGAGATTAAAATTATGTCAGCTTTAGCTTTAGCCACACCAGCTGCAATTGTTCCTATGCCAGATGATGCTACTAATTTTACCCCAACTCTTGCTTTTGGATTTGCTTGCTTAAGATCGTAAATCAATTGTGCCAAATCCTCAATGGAATAAATATCATGGTGAGGTGGTGGTGAGATTAGAGTTACACCTGGTGTTGAATATCTTAACTTAGCAATTTCTTCTGTAACTTTAAATCCTGGTAACTGGCCACCTTCTCCAGGTTTTGCCCCTTGTGCAATTTTAATCTCTATTTCATTACAGTTATTAAGATATTTGAGTGTTACTCCAAATCTTGCTGAAGCTATTTGTTTAACTCTAGAGTTAGCACTATCTCCATTTTTCATCTTAGTAAATCTTTTTTCATCTTCGCCACCTTCACCACTACAAGAGGCTCCTTTAATTCTATTCATTCCTATGGCTAAAGTTTCGTGCGCCTCTTTCGATAGTGCACCATGAGACATACTTCCACTTCCAAATCTTGTTAGAATATTTTCAATTGGTTCTACTTCCGTAATATCTAATGAAGGATTTAAATTTTTTTCTCTAAATCCAATCAAATCTCTGAGATGTATAGGTGGAAGATTATAAATACCTTTTGCGTATTTCTTATAAGCTTCAAAAGAATTTAATGAAACAGCACTCTGTAAAAGATGAATGAGCTTACCTTGATATTGATGTACTTCACCATCTTTTCTGTACCTATAAATTCCTCCAATTGGTAAAACTGTATCTGTACCTTCAAATGCTTCTTTGTGAATAGTTCTTAATTTTTTTTCTATCCCATTTAAGCCTATACCTGAAATTTTTGATAAAATTCCTGGAAAATATTCTGATGCTACTGTTCTACTTAAGCCAACTGTTTCAAAATTACATCCACCTCTATAAGAGCTTATGACCGAAATTCCCATTTTTGACATTATTTTTAAAAGACCATAATTTACTGACTGTACATATCTCTCTATGCACTCATC
>Ga0209709_10001730_pt1 | contig 19851 bp, 25 predicted proteins | sample ArcticOcean_MG_C_2_FD_187435 | JGI IMG/M metagenome (GOLD analysis project Ga0209709, IMG submission 187435) | Marine microbial communities from western Arctic Ocean - ArcticOcean_MG_CB4_136 (SPAdes) (version 2) | ecosystem: Environmental > Aquatic > Marine > Oceanic | place: Arctic Ocean... | reverse complement strand
AGGCAAAGGCAGCAGGAGTAGCAACTTCTGGTACCAAAGCCGATATCGTCGCTCGTCTACTCGAGTGAGTTGAGCCATGATGCGCTTAGGTCTCATCGGCGGTACGGCGATGACTAGCCTTGCCGCAGATGTGATTGAGATAACCCGCTTAGACCAAATCGTAGCACAAACCAGCTATGGCGAAGTGCCACTGACCTGTGTTCAAAGTGGTAACAGTGAATTGATATTCTTAGAACGCCATCATGGTGAAGGGACAACACCCCCTCATAATATCAATCATCGGGCTAACCTCGAAGCCATGGCAGGTGCCGGTGTCGATGCAATACTTGCGGTATGTTCAGTTGGAACAATCCCTGAGAATTTCCCGCCGGGATCTGTAGGCTATGCCACTCAATACTTAGATTTCACAGGCGTTGCAATGTCATTTTATGATGACGATGCTAAATTTACTTCGATGACAAAACCATTTGATTTACAGATGAATGAAACATTGGAATCTGTATTGTCGTCTTCACAACCAGGTCTTTCTTTGAAGAGAACTTACTGGTTGGCACAAGGTCCACAATTCGAAACAGCAGCTGAAATCGATGCCATCGAGAAACTAGGTGGAGAAGTTGTCGGGATGACTATGCCCCGCGAGTGCAAATTGGCTGCTGAAATAGGCATCCCTTATGCCGCAATTCTGGTGGCTAGCAATTGGGCAGCAGGTCGGGAACCGGGCGACTCAGGCAAGGATTTAGATCATCAAGAAGTATCTTCCACAGCAGAATCAAGGCTTGGACCTGTCGTGGAATGCATCAAGGCATTCACGCAATGACTAACCCTTGTAAGCCAAACCCATGGCCATGGGCCGAAGTGTTGCTGACTGGTTAGCCAGTACAGATGATGATGAATGGAGCAAAATGATGCGTAAAGTAGCAGCATTCCATCATAAACATGACCTTGAAGGGAATAATGGTCATGATATGGGTTATCGAATAGCTCTAACCGTTGAAGAACTAGGTGAATTATCAGCAGCGGTTACCAAGGGAAAACCGATTGAAGAGTGTGCGGAAGAAATGGCAGACATAATGCTTCTTCTAATGGGTCATTCACTAGCTATGGAAATAGACCTCAAGGCAGCGTTTGAAACCAAGTATGAGCGGATTATGCAACGTCCGGCCAGGCAAGGTCGGCTAGGTGTAAGGGTAACAGAGTATACTGGTGAGTGAAATGAGTATGAAGCGAGTATATTTTGCATCGCTTCTCATATTCATAGCAATAGCGATCGCTTACGGTCCAATACCTCAGCCTCAAGATTACCATGATTTTGCCGATGATAGGGAGTTTATTGGCATTCCAAATGCACTTGATGTTATGTCCAATCTAGTGATAATATATCCCGGAATCGTCGGATTAGCATTCGTACATGAAAGACGGAAGAATCCACAAGTTCCGGATGATGAAACCAGCATTCATATCACACTTTTTGCAGGAATGATTCTCACATTTGCAGGTTCGGTTTGGTTCCATCTAGATCCTAATGATTCAACTATGCTCTGGGATAGGCTTGGTATGTCGATAATCATCGGGTCATGTATCTCATTGATAATTAACGATTTATGGGATAGGGGATTAGCAGGGAAAGTCCATATTCCAATTATCGTTGCAAGTATAATTTCAGTAGTTTGGTGGCCTGTTTTTGATGATTTAAGAGTCTATTTCATTGTCAAACATCATCCGTTTATTTTATTTCCAATCCTAGTAGTTTTTGGAACCAAGTTGTATGACAAAATCTCTGGTTATTATTGGGGGTTATCCATGTTTGTTCTTGCCACTGCCTTTGAATTTGGCGATGAAGCGATTTTCCAATTTACCGGATTTATTAGTGGTCATACATTGAAACATATTGCAGCAGGAATTGGTTTGTGGTTTTTGATGGTAATGGTACGTGATAGAACCATTATCTCCAGTGAAGAAGAATGATACAAGAATACATATTCAATTATCTCTCATGACTATATCCTGTGGCCATCAGGGTGATTATAATGCCGCGACGTATTGTGATTAAAAGAGCAGGTTCGCCTTCAGTTCTTGACATACAAGAGATGAAAATGCCAATTGCAAATAGCGATGAAGTTTGCATTGAAGTTCATTTTGCTGGAATCAATTTTGCTGATACTTTGATGAGGCTTGGTTTGTATCAACCTAGGCCGGATTATCCATTCACTCCCGGTTACGAACTCAGTGGAGTTGTCCATGAGGTCGGTGCTAATGTCCTCGCTTTCAAAGTTGGTCAACGGGTTGTTGCAGCAGTACCAACGGGGGCTCAATCCAGTCACGTTTGTGTCAAAGAATCTCGTGTAATACCAATTCCAGATAGCATGGGTCTAGATGCGGCAGCAGCAATGCCGGTAACCTACCTGACCGCACACCACATGCTGCATTATTTGGGACATCTAAAGCAAGGTGAAACCGTACTTATCCATGGTGGTGCAGGAGGAGTTGGAACTGCAGCATTACAAATTTGTCAGTGGGCTGGTATTGAGAAGGTATGGGCGACGGCTTCAGGTTCAAAATCTAAAATAATTGAATCCTTTAACGGAATACCGATTGATAGGCACAATCAAGACTTTGTTTCCATCATCAAACAAGCTACCGATGGAAGGGGTGTGGACCATATTCTTGACCCAATAGGGGGGGATAACCTCGCCCGAAGTTTGTCGGTTCTGGCAGAAGGAGGTCGATTGTATACATACGGAATGTCTGCAGCGGCCCCCTCGAGTAAACGCTCTCTTTTGAGGGCGTTTTTAGCTTGGAGGAAAACCCCAAAATTCGATCCACTAAAGTTGATGACACGAAACCGTGGAGTATTTGGTGTGCATATGGGTACTTGGAAAGATGAAACTGCCATGTCGGAACAATTATTCCGAATAATGGAAGGTATTGAATTAGGAAAACTGAGCCCAGTAATCGATTCTATATTTGATGCAGAGGATGTGGCGCTTGCACATCAGCACATACATGATGCAAAAAATATCGGCAAAGTGTTACTAAGATTTCAAAACTGAAGTTAAGTTATTGTTAATCTCTAGTCCAGTGCTGGAACACCATGTCATACTGATCTTTTTCACCAGCAGGAACATGTTTTTCTTGTTTGAGAGTAAACCCTAAATCGGTAATGTCAGGAAAATGCGTGTCAGCATCTGAAACTCTTGCATCAATAATCGTTCGATGCAATTCTTCTACATGTGGAAGGAATAATTCGTAGATTTCTCCACCTCCTATGACCCATCCGTCTATCTCTAGTGCCTTATCTAGGTCTATGACCTCTACTCCGTCGACTTCACCACGTGACAGAACATAGTGGGCTCGACCGGGTAGCATCCCTGGTAGCGAGTCCCAAGTTTTCCGACCCATAATTAGGTTTGAACCCATTGTAACCTGCTTAAAATGCTGTAAATCAGTAGACTGTTTCCATGGTAAGTCGCCATCCTTGCCAATAGCGCCATTACGATCACAGGCTACAATCATGCCAAGCATTGTAATCACACCGCTATTGGGGCCTTGATGTGCGGATGGTGTTCATATCCAACGACTTCTATATCCTCGTAAGTGAAGTCATCAATATTCGTGATATTTGGATTGAGTTTCAATGTGGGTAGAGGTTCAATTGGAGTCCGAGATAACTGAAGTTCAGTTTGCTCTAAATGATTGGTGTATAGGTGTGCGTCGCCGATTGTATGAACAAATGTACCTGCCTTGAGATTGCAAACTTGAGCCATCATGTGAGTTAGGAGTGCGTAGGAAGCAATATTGAATGGCACACCAAGAAATACATCGGCACTTCTTTGGTACAGCTGACAGTTTAGTTTACCACCTGCTACATGGAACTGGAAAAAAGCATGGCAAGGCATTAGAGCCATCTCCTCCAATTCGCCAACATTCCAAGCACTTACGATAATTCTTCTAGAATTGGGATTATTCTTTATCATATCAATGGCTAGTTCAATTTGGTCAATGATTTTTCCATCCTTAGATTCCCATTTGCGCCATTGCTTGCCATAAACAGGCCCTAAGTCCCCGTTTTCATCAGCCCAAGCATTCCATATGCGCACTCCATTTTCTTGGAGGTATGCCACATTGGTATCACCTGCAAGGAACCAAAGTAATTCATGAACGATAGATTTCAAATGCAATTTCTTGGTTGTAACCATTGGGAATCCTTTCGATAAATCAAATCTCATTTGATGCCCGAATACCGATAGAGTACCTGTACCAGTACGGTCACCTTTCTCTTCACCCTCGTCAAGGATGCGTTGCATTAGATCTAGATACTCCTGCATCGAGTAGTTCGTCTATTGCGGAGGCCTTTGAGGATTGTCACGGAGCACCTTGTCCGCGGATTCTCTCCATCAGTTCATCAGTAAACTCTCTGTACATTGCTGCTAATGCCGATTTAACCTCGTGGTCTTCTTTGTTAGCAAGTGCTTGCAACTCCGATAACTCAGTTCTTTTTTCTAACCACTCCCACCATGTGACCGGTTTGGCATAGGATATGCCAACCCTGCGCCATAATCGAGGTAACTTGTGTTTTGAAGGTTTCATGAAATCACGAGTTCCAGATAATCCAATTGGAACTACGGGTACCTCGGGGTATGCGGCTGCTAGCCGGGCAACTCCAGTTTTACCTGGTAACAAAAATGGTGGTTCAGTCCGTTTTGACCTAGTTCCTTCGGGAAATATACCTAATGCTCTGTTTGCATGTAGTGCTACTGCTGCACTCGACAGTGCTTCACCACCTCCTGTGTCTCTGTTAGTCTCAATTTGGCCAGTTGCTCTCATGAATGAAGCCAATGCAAAGTTCCTGAAGTGTCCCTCTTTCGCTAGGTAGTGGGTTTTTCGGCGTGATGCAAGAATCACAACCAATGGATCAACATGTGATAAATGGTTTGCAGCAAGTATGGTTGGCCCAGATTTAGGGACATTTACCACACCCCTAATCTTCACTCGCAAGATCATTCGGAAGAATGGGGCTAGTGTCCAACGCATCATTGCATAGGATTTATCACCGGTAATTCTAGTTTCACTTGGAACTATTTTCCAGTGTCTCTCGAGTGCCATCCACGCCTCTTTGAGTTCACTCATACCGGCTTGGACTTGTAACCAACCTTTGATGGTTGCTTAGGCATTAGGTGTGGTAATGCTGAAAAGCGACCTATGCAGGCATCAGCACATGCGTCTAGTGGTATTGGCAATGCTCCTCTCAGCCACGTTCGCTCCGATGGTACTTGCAGAATCCAAATGGGAAGAGGATGGCTGGCTTGCAACAATAGGTTTAGAGCACCTTCGAGACGGCGATGAATTCGGTTGTTATGGTATGCCAAATCTAGCTTGGCAAGCCGACCCAGGGGCGATGGCACTGGAATGTAGGAATTATATTGAGGCCAGAATAGATGCATCAAAATGGAATAGTACTCCAATTTCAACCTACACACCCAATGACTTGACTGCATACCAGCACACGCTAATCAGCAACCAAGGATTCAGTATTCATGGTGACAACACTGGGCAAGAAACAACAGCTTGGCACACGGTGCAGAATGTTCCAACCGATGCGTATGATTGGTACGACTTGGGTCGAAGAGGTGGTTCCTTAGAGAAAGGAATTTCTGATGCAGATCAATTGAGTACAGAATTAGATGAAGGAGGATTAGTCAACATGTATTGGATTGGTAAGATTAATGATGCTACAGTCCGACATGATAGCAGTGTCACAGACATGCTCGGACAAAGAAATGATGTCTGGTTTACCACTTGGGGTGAAGCGTATTCGTATTGGGCTGTTGAGAACTGTCAGGATCATGAATTAGTTCATTCTATTGCCAACTCGACACTTACATTCGAACATATTGACTCTGTAGCCTGTACTTCTGCTGCTCCAAATGCATGGAATGTGCCAATAACTTGGGTTGTAGATATACCGAATGCAACTGTTATCAAATCGAATTTAGCCGAGATCAGTATAGATCAACCCAACAGCAAGGAAGGTTGGAGGCAGGAAGGAGACATTCTATATCTCACAGTTCTAAAAGACCATCCTGCTCATTTTAATTTGTCAGGTGAGGTTGATTATGAGATCCAAGGGACCACTCAATTCTTCAATAACAAAAGTTCCGCATTAACGATAGCAGGGCATTCGACAACCGATCTGTTCTTGTGGTCAAAAAGGTTTGATGAGAGTAGTGAATTGAGATTTACTTGGTTGATATCTCCTAGAGGATTAGATGAAGGCTTAGCCTGGTTACCATATGCTGGGCTTGGAGTTTTGCTCGTTAGTGTCTCGGGCATCTGGCTATTGCTCAAGAAAGATGCTATTGACCAATCTAAGGCCGAAGCCTTGATGCACACGAGTAGAGGCGGTGATGATGATGAATGACGAGGTAACCATCGACCCGTGGGGCTCTTCACAGTCTACAGATTATACTCGCATAATCGAACAATTTGGATTGTCATCAATGGATGGTGTTTCGATTAGCGACCCTTCTAGACTCCATCGAAGAGGAATTGTATTCGCTCATCGAGACCTTGACATTATTCTCGAAGCCAAGCGTAAGAACAACCCATTCGGTGTATTAACCGGGTTGATGCCATCTGGCATGATGCACCTTGGGCATTCAATGGTAATTGATCAAGTTCGTTGGTTTCAACAACAAGGCGGAGATGTGACGATTGCAGTTGCAGATTTGGAATCTACTGCAACCCGCGGGATTTCTTTGTCCGAAGGCCGCCGCATTGCTGCGGAAGAATATGTTTCTAATTATGCTGCACTAGGTCTAGATCCTGAAAAAACTTCAGTTTATTTCCAGTCACAAAGAAGTGTAGTTCAGCGATTGGGTTTCCAACTTGGAAAGAGAACAAACCTTTCAGAACTTGAAGCCATCTATGGATTTGATGGCGCAACAAACCTAGCCCATGTCCAAGCACCACTGGTTCAAGCAGGCGATATTCTTCATCCTCAATTAGATGAATATGGAGGGCTTAGACCCATCGTGGTTCCAGTTGGTGTAGATCAAGACCCTCATCTAAGGTTGACTAGGGGTCTTGTTGCAAAAACGAATTGGTTCAATGTAAACAATGCCAAAATGGGGTTGCAGGTTGGCGTTTCGATTCAAGATGACAATGCTCAGATAATGGGTGTTGAGGCAAATGGCCGAGTTAACAAAGAAAGACAAAAAGAAATCTTTACAATGATAGTCGATGCCATTTCAAGCCTAGGGTTCTCAGATATTTTGCCAAATCCAAAACATGGTACTGTGCATATACCGAGTGCAACCTCTCGCGACAAAGGTTCAATCAGAATGGTACTGCTATCTCTTGAAAGGAAGTTAGGTGGCATGGGGTTACTTGCTCCATCAAGCACTTATCATCGTTTTGCTGTAGGCATGACGGGAGACAAGATGTCCTCATCTAAGCCAAAGACAACACTATTCCTTTCCGATGATGTGGCGACGGCTGAACAGAAAATAAGAAAGTCCTTTTCGGGGGGACAAGCTACAGTCGAGGAGCATCGTAGGCTGGGTGGAGACCCTGACAAAGATGTTGCATACCAGTACATGATGTATTTCTTCGAAGAAGATGACACCTATTTGGCTGAAGTCAATGAGGGTTACCGCTCGGGCCGTATATTGGCTAGCGAGATGAAACAACTCTGCGTTGAACGTGCAACGGAATGGCTCACAGAACTCTCGGAAAAGAGAGCAGAGACTGCCCATCTTGTCGAGACATTCTTCGAATAATCAGGCTAGCCTGATTGTTTCGAGATTCTGTGGTGCATATGTTCGCACCTTGAATTTCTCACGTAGTGTTCTACCAAGTTCGTTACACTTGTAGTAATCACCATGGTGGCAAATGACATTCTTAGGCCTTGGACTCATATGTTCAATGAATTCAATCAATTGTCGCCTATCTGAGTGGCCACTGAAACCATCGATAGTTGCCATTTCACAGCCAATTTTTACAATTTCAGTTTTACCATTGATGATCATTGGTACTTCACTAAACCCTTTCTGCAAACGCCGACCTAATGTTCCCTCAGCCTGGTATCCTACAAAGCAAAGTGAATTACGGGCTTCATGTGCCCAGTTTTGGAAATAATTCATGACAGGTCCGCCATTCATCATTCCACTTGTAGCTAGTACAATACAAGGGCTACCATCCATTATTATCGATTCACGCATATCTCGTCCTCGAACAGGACGGAACCATTCACTGGTGAATGGATTATTACCATCATCTGTTAGCAAACTCTTACGAAGAGCTTGTGTTAGATAATTTGGATGTGAAGAATGGATTGCCGTCGCTTCCTGAATCATTCCATCCAGATATACAGGTACTGGTTTTACAGTTCCAGACCTGAATAGTTCATCGATCGCTATCATAACTTCTTGTGAGCGTCCTACTGCGAAAACAGGACAAATTAACTTCCCACCTCGTTGAATTGTTCGACAAACAATATCCTGTAATTCCTGATTTGCTTCTTCACGGCTTGGCTGGAAATCTCCAGATGCACCATATGTTGACTCAATAACTAGAGTTTCACAACGTGGGAATCGTGTGTTTGCTGCATCGAACAACCAAGACTTTTCGTATTTCTGGTCGCCAGAGAATACGATGTTATGCTTACCGTCTCCAACGTGCAGGTGAACCGATGATGAACCAAGGATATGTCCAGCATTGTGGAATGTTAGTTTCACATCAGGCGTAATATCGACAGTCTGGCCCCAATCAACATCGACTACATGACGCATGCATGTTCGAATGTCTTCCATGTCATAAGGTGCTCTCTTACCTTCTGAACCACCAACTTTTAGATAGTCAGATTGCAATAGTAGCATCAAATCTCTTGTAGGTGGTGTGCAATATACCGGACCTCTGTATCCATATCGGAACAGAACAGGTAGCATTCCTGCATGGTCGAGATGTGCGTGGGTTAGGACAACAGCATCCAGTTTCTCCATAGGTAGAGCTTCTGGTGCTGTGAAATATGGCATTGGATCTGTATCTGATGCAATATTCACTCCAACATCAATCATAACTCGACTTTCATTAGTGGTCACGAGGTGGCATGCACGCCCTACTTCCCGATAGGACCCCAATGCAGTAGTGCGGACCCAGAAAGAGCCAGGTCTTGTTGGCCTGTAAATATTCAAACCAAAATCTTTAAGCAATTTTTTCCTTTCTTTGGAATGGGATGCTCTGTAACCTTTGATATCATGAAGGGTCTTAGAATGAATAGGTGGTGTCCTTTCAAACTTAACAAGCCATCCACATTCATCACGAATCGCTTTTGCATTAGCGCCACGTCGGCCAACAGCTTCACCAGGTTTGCTACAAATTACGGTTACTTCGCAATAACAAGCATCGAAATAAATTGAATCGATACCTGAAACTTCTTCGATCAAATCACGTATGAATTCCTCTGTTTCTTTTTCATCCTTCATAATTGAAGCATGAGGTCGAAGAACAATTCTTCGTTTGATCTTCTTAGCTATCTTCCCAATCAATCCTTCTCCGCCACCGAAGGTATCTGGAGTCGGGGTAATTATTGCAATATCACCTGCCTCTAAATCGACATCATATTCGACACCCTTAGGGACAATCTTTGCAATTTCATCTTTCATTTCTTTGAAACTAAGTCTCATAGTAAATCACCACCGTCCCACTGGTTGATTTGGTGAACCCCCTGAAGGGGATCCACGGGACTAACCCGCGGGTGGAGTTTGAAAGCACTCACTTCTTGAGGAGTGCCGCTATTTCGCTCTGCTCGACAGTTACATATCCGTCTTTCGCAGAAATGACTGCCAAATCCATGCCATTGCCTGATGCAGCATCGCGCTGTGCGGATGCCGATAGTGCACGTACTGCTAATCCTAAAGCTTCCTTTCTGGACATATTATCGCTGTATCCGTCTTCTAGAACACCGTACATGTATGGTGAACCTGAACCGGTAGCACAGTATGTGTCCGGAATTGAGCCACCTGCTGAATCTATTGAATAAACAGAACCACCTTCACTATCGACTCCAACAATTAGTAGTTGGACCCAGTGAGGTCTTCCTGATAGAATGTTAGCGGTTAGAGTTGCTGCGCCACGTACAGTCATCAAGTCACCACGTCGTAGTTCGAATAGGGAAACTTCTGCAGCCAGTGTACGAGCAAGAGATTGCGCATGGCCAACAAGCCCAGCGGTAGTCAATGCTAGATTGTCTCCTATTTTGAATAACTTCTGAACACTCTTATTTGCTACAAAGTGCCCCATAGTCGCTCGATGGTCTGCACCAACTACAACGCCTCCGTCGAATGTGATGCCTATTGTGCTAGTTCCTGTCTTAATAACGCCTGGACCTTCTTCACTCATCTCTTCACCTCTGATAGGAGCCCACATAATAGCGGGATATTACCCCCGTCTCGCGGGACCCTTATCAACCAACCGTCACACGATACCTCTATGAGCGAGGAGGCGGAGAGGCAGACCTCGCTCGATGTGTTTAGTGGTTCAGCCCCACGCACCCTAAATTTACCGTCACAAGAATCAACGATTTCTTCTACGAGTTCAAATGCTCCTTCAAGGTATCATGACATGGAAAAATTATATCCTAACGCCCCTGTTCCTAAGGTGGCCAATGGTTTAGTTATTCATCGAGCAACTCTGCATGACGTTACTGGTACATCACAACTTATGGATTGGCTTGCTGATGGTGAAGCTGCCATTGTCCGTATGGAGAGGTTACTGAATCGTGATCTTGAATTACAGACTGCGATCGAAAGGTTGAACCAATTCGTAGAAGATGACTTGGGTGGGCAAATCATAAGGCTAACAGAATCAAGATTGATGTTACTACCTCCTGGATGTAGAGGGATTCGTGGTTTAGAATCTGAAGCATTCGCAACAGACCCATCCGATTTGAATTGAGTTGATATTATGAACGAAGTTCCTATTGAGATACCCTGCCCTATTTGTCACGTCGAAGGGCAAGTTAGAATGATGACTCACATTGATGAGATTCCATATTTTGGTGAGCATACACAAATTACAGTTCGTTGCCATGCATGCGGCTGGGTACAAACAGATTTCATCCCTGCAGATGGGGAAAAACCAGGTGGTTGCAAACTTCTCATTAGCAAGCCCGAACATATCCGGGCCCGAGTTGTTCGCTCATCTTCTTGCACAGTTAGGATAGTCGAATTGGATTTAGAGGTAAAACCCGGCACTGCATCGACAGGTTATGTTTCCAATGTCGAAGGGGTAATAGATCGTTTCATGGAAGTTATAGTAATGGTGACTCGTCAAGCCTATACTGATGATTCCGATATGTCTGATATTCTGACATTACAGAAAATGCATACCACACTGCTTGAACTCAAAGAAGAACCGATTCTACGACCAATCACAATAGAGTTCTTAGATCCAAATGGGCATTCACAAATACTTCACGCAGATGCAGAGATGAGAGAACTAAAGAGTGATGAATTGGAAGATCTTCCTGTTGGACCTGAGCCCGCCGTATTCAGTACTGAAGATACCATTGAGTAATTACAAAATAGGTAGGTCAAATCCAGCGTCATTAGGGTCTGGTAAGTCCTGTGTATTCGATTCTATATTTTTGACAGAACTATCAGAATTAACTGATAATGGTGTACTTCCTCTTGGATTCTCTTTCCTATTTGTCAATACACTGAATAATAGTATTCCAAAGATTGTTGAAAGTAGAATGGTCATTGGAATGATCCATCCGGTGCCGGCAGTTGTAGATACACCAGCTGCGGCTGCAAGCATAATGACAGCTCCGAGCAAAAGAATACCCCTTGAATTACTTGCCACAACCATTACTCGAACCAAGGTCTTGATGAACCTAGCCCATGCTGGACCCTAATATGTTCAGTTCTGGTGGTACACCGGCTGCTCCGGCAGTTGCATGTCCTGGTTGGCTAATGACGGCAGTTGCTCCTTGGGGAGAAAATGCGGAAGATGCTTATGACCAAGGTTTGGTAGAAATGGGTCTTGGTGACTCGAGATTGATTGAAGTTCATGGTGCTTTCTTGCCCATGGGATTCGAAGCAACACCGCCTCAACCTTTGCCTATGGGATCACTTGTAGAGTGTCACATAGCAACAGCATATGCGTATGGTGGCGCAAGCGCATGTGCCGGAGTGGCATGGGCAGCATGTACTACTCCTGAAGGAGAAGAATGCGCAATTGTTGCAAAAATCACTACAGAACTGGATTATGAAGAGACAGAGTCTTTACTAAAACGCAATTTGCAGAGACGTCTTGCCAGCAGGGATCTTGAAGTCCAATCTTTTGATGTGGCAGTCGACGAAGTAACAGCTGCACAAGGTCACTTTGGAGTTGCAATGGCCGCACTAATTCTTCCAGAGTCACTCAAGATGTCAGGTGGAGGCAATGTTGGTCGTGTGCGTGCTGGCCTTACTCGCCAAGCAACTGATGCAATGGCAAATGCTGCACGTCGCGTTGACACAAAGGCCCCGGCTGCACCAGCAATGCGTCCAGGTGGCAACCGCTCTCCCAAGGATAGTGGGACGACCGATTTCTCATTGTGAGGGAATCTAGTGTATACTGTTGTTCGCTGTTCAAATTGTGAACGATGCTGGGGCATCAAGGGTAAAACCCGCAAATGCCCTCACTGTGGAACTATAGCGAATGACAAACTTCAGATTGTATCTGTTGCAGATAATGCAAGTGATCTGCAAAGAGAAGTAGCGATTGCAAACATGCCGGAGGGTCTTCGAGATAAGATGCGGGAAAAGTTACCCCGAACAATCATGATTGAGGAGGAACCAAGCGCTTCTCTGCTATTTTCGTGCATTAAAATTGCTGTAATCGAAGGCGTGGTTGAACTTGATAGGCTTGCAGGGGCTTTGCGAGGTAAGGGCGTGTTGATAGATGCTGAAGATGTAGCCGAGGAAGCGGTTAGTCAAGGATTGTTAGCCAGGAACAACGATGGTTCCTACTTTCTTCTTCAGTGACATTCAAGAAGGGAAACCTTGGCGCACGGTTTGGAAGGGTCTGTGGGTTAGCCTGGCCTATACTCGGGCGTTTGGGACGCTTGGACTCCAGTTCAAATCTGGACAGACCCACCTTCCACCCTTTATTCATGCCAACATTGATTTATCGCCTTGCATAAAAGGTAGATATGGCCAATCGATGGAACGTGATGCAAGATAAACCGAAAAGAAAACGCCGATTGACAATGGACACGTATGAATTTTGCACATTTTTGGTATTTGTATCGCTAGGTGCAATCGGTGTCATGATATTGTTAAAACTTCCAAGTGGCACTTTTGACCATGTATCGGATAGCCGTAATGGTGTAATTGGATTAGGCTTTGTTATTTCAGGTGCTTTATTATTGAAATTTGATTCAAATGCGCGGGCACGTGCGGCAAAGAAATTTGATTATGATTTGGCAGAATATGAAATGGTCCGTACTAAATGGTTGGAAATGGAAGCAACAAAAATTGATATGGAAAAAGAGCATTCTATCCAGTACCTTGCAGTGGATAGTAGCAAACCAATAATTGTTGAATCCTTACCGGAATCAAAAATATTTGAAGTATCCACTGATTAGCAAAATGGTCAGGGACTGGCCCTTCAAACACGACACTTAGTGTTTACATTGAATGACCATACTGAAATTAAGATTAGGCCGTTGACATTTGGAGCATGCATGCTGTTACTAACGGTGGCTACAGTTACGATTCCATATATTGCGTTCCTTACAGTTCCAACTTACTTGACAATTCTGTTTGCTGCTCTTTCCGAAAAGATCGACATTCGAACTGAAGATTTGATAGTTCAGAAAAATTCAGAAAGTGAATAAACATCCCTTTAGTAAACGTTATTTGAAAAGAGGTCTTCATAATTTCGTTGGCGAATAGCCAATATTCAATAATTAGAAGCGCTAGCCTGTGTCATGAATCAACCATCCAGTCCTGCGATTGTTAAAATCTCAATTAAATGTTTGGTCTTTTCATCGATAGTTTTGTGTCTTTCAATTACTGGATTAATAATGCAAGCAAGTGGAACTCCTTGGATTAGTACTTTGGTTAATGATTCTGGTTTTACTAGTGATTTTGATAATGATACCGATGCTTCCACATATGAATCACAAGATTGGGATGAATGCTGTGGAGAGATGATGCAATCACTTGACAGTATGAGTGATGAAGAACAAAGTTCCCTCAATACAGTTAAGCATATCTTTACTTCACTAACAGTATATTTTGTTTTGCTAATAATTTTCTCATCGGTGTTAATTCTTGTTTCAATATTCGCAATTCCACAAAAGTTCAAGGAACCACTCTCGTCAATATTAGGGCTTACAATATTGACGACAGGGATATTTTTATCTCGTAAATTCTTTATTTCACTTGCATTTTATTTTGATAAACTTTCGAATCTTTATGGGACTTCGGCAGCAACATCGAATCCAATCCTTCATTTGCATGTAATGATTTATTTTGGAGGTCTGGTTGGAATATTTTCAATTATTTCAGGGTTTTTGATTGTAGGAAAGAATACAAAATCATTAGATAAATTATCTACGCTTTTAGGTAGATCGAAGAGATTGGCAACATCTATGCTACTAGTCGGAATGATGGTTTACCTAGTCTCCCCCTTAGCGCCTATATATCATAGCCAATCTGATGGTGAGTATTTCAGTGGAGAGGGGGATTATCCAACCTCTAAGTTAGTATCTCCAGTTATGATGCTAATCGAAGATGACCAACACAATGCCTTGGTAGAATATGGGGGTGCCGATGGGGATAACATTAGTTCTAATAATCAGAATGATGTAAATAGTTATTATTCGATAGTAGATTCGCTTTATCTTGCACTAATTTGGATAAACTTAGGAATCTTGGCACTTCTGTCACTGGCGATATTGCCAAGAGTAAAAGACCTCTTTGGCGCACTTGCACAACTCAATATCCTATCTGTCGGAATACTAATTCCTGCTATCGTACTTACTGTGATGCTATATGTTTGCATACCGGGTATTTCCAATGACTCAGAATCTGTTAAATCGGTTACTTTCAACGCAAATTGGATTATACCACTAGCCTGTCTTTTTGGTGTGTTTTTGTGGATTAAAATGCTAATTACGTCCCACATACCTTGGTGGTTTAGCATAACTAATTCGAATATTAAACCAGCTCAGAACCTGCCTAAACCATCGTATTACGTTCAACCACAGATGACCGAGAAGGATTACCCAATCACCGTAAGCCCAGGGTCTGATTGGGAAAGAAGACGCCGGTTTTGAGGGTTTTTTGTCACTTCATCTTTGTAGCAATCGTTCTACCCTACGAATACTTCGATAGATGTATTTTTCCAAATGCGGCATATTGAACGCTTTGATATAATTCAAACGATAGACGCACCACCAAGTTCATTAGTTTTAAAATAATAGAATAGTTGTGTATCCTCTTACTTCTAGGCCACAAAGCCCAATAAAATTAATTGTTCTCTCATCTATAGTATTATCTTTAGCACTTGCTGGACTGATAATGGATGCAAGTGGTGTGCCACATTACGCCAAGGCGCAGGATTTTGATGGTGATAGGCAAGAATGGAATGATTATGAATCACAAGATTGGGAAGAATGTTGTGAGGAAGAGTATGAATATAGTAAGGATTCAGGTTTAGACACGGCTCTTCTGATTATTTCACCTTTCACAACTTACTTTGTATTAATACTGATATTTTCATTAATGTGTTTGTTATCTTCTGCCATACCAAGTCCGGTTTGGTTGAAGACGCCATTGATTGTGTTATTTGGTTTAGCAACTGCAACAACTGGAATCTTCCTTACAAGAAAGTGTGCAATTATTTTTGGGATGTTCTTTAATGAGAGTCTTAATTCAGTAACTAATAGTCGCGAGATTATCCATGTAATGCCTTACTTTGGTGGAGTGCTTGGGATCACCTCGCTAATATTGGGGTATTCAGTGATATCTTATTTGAAAGTTAATCTTAAAATCTATCAAATTGATTCCAGAAAACTAGTAGGTAGTGCTCAGACTTTTCTCACATTGTCGTTGCTTGCATTCTTGTTTTCCCCTATGCTGCCAATTGCATATGTCTCTGCAGACAAAGATTATGAATATTACGACGAAGGTGAAGATGCTGAAGGTCAATATTTGAACGCAGCAATGGTATTGTACTATGATGATGTTATTGAAAACAGCGATGCTTATGAAGGTGAATTAGAGGAGATGGATTCCTCAATTGGAAATTATTCTTTAGTAGATAATTTGTTTTTCGTACTTATTTGGATTAATCTAAGCATCATCATGCTAATGTCATTCTCAGTAATACCAAAAGCCGGAATAGTGTTTGAGCATATTTCTCAAATAAATATATTGTCAGTTGTTTTACTTATATTGGCCCTGATTTTTACGATTATTATGTATGCGAATTTACCCGATTTACTAGATGATAATGCATTATTCAGCGAGGACATGTATGATAGTTTTTACTTCCATGTAAATTGGATATTGCTAATTTGTTGTATTCTTGGAATTATTAACTGGGTTGTTCTTCTGATTGCATCTCACATACCTTGGTGGGCTTCAATAGTTAAATCAAATAAGCAATTAGCAATAAATGATTTCAACCACCCTGTGTATCAACAAAATACAATTCAGCAACCTGTTTATCAGCAACAACCTGTTTATGAACATCAGTCAGTGTACGAACAACAAAATCAGCAACCACCAAGATTTTGATATGTAGCTGTTTTTCACTCATCTCTGGAATGAACCCAGATTAGGTGAAAACCAAATCTGGATTTAATGAAGCAATCGCACTGCTCTAATTCTTGTTTCCACACTTGGGCAGAAAATTCTGGTACCATTTGCTTTTCATGGAACTCCCCAAGGTCACCTTTTTGGGCTGATGTAGAGCATGTAGAATAGTCTCTGGCCATATTCTTGAATACCTTGAAAGGCTTCTTCGCCTTTGTTATTTCATCGAGTATCGATTGAGCTTCGGCTTTGGTACCGATCAGAATATGTCTGGCGTGGGCATATCTTCCTGGAACTCTCATCTTACATCCCTCAATATCGATTTGACATGTACTCTGTCACTTAAGTGAGTAACTACAAACATTAGAGGGCAATAAATCCAGCCCATTAGGTAAGTAGCCCATGTAATCAGTAATGGAAGGCTTGGCCTCTTGATTGTATTGCGTAATATTCTAGCATGTAACCCCAGCAATAGCATCACGGATACCCTTGGCAAAAAGGTGGATAATCGAATACCACTTTTTTGTCCACCATATATCGCTTTGACAGGGACATGCTGAATTTGCCAACCAACTTCAGATAGTCGCATCAACCACCAATTAGGGTATCCGTAGCCCTTCCAAGACACAGTCCAATTCCAACTACGCAGGACTTTGCTACTCGTAGCAGTATAGCCACATTGGGGGTCTCTGATGGTTTGGCCACAAGCGAAGGTGGTCAGTATTGCGAGAAGAAAGGTTCCAAATCTTCGATATATCGGCATTTTTCCAGCACGGTCAATTCTTTCTCCCTTCACGTGGTGTGCATCTCCATTTATCACTGGGGAGATTAACCTCTCCATATCGCTAGGATCCATTTGGCCATCCCCCGCCATAACTACCGATACAAACTCTCCATCAAATATTTCCGTGAGGCGTTGATGACCTTTGTCTATTGCAGCTCCAACACCCTCACCGGTTAATGTTACCAGTTCCGCATCTGCAATTAGGTTGGCAGTGCCATCGGTAGAGCCATCATCAACGACAACTACTTTGTCAACAAATGAAGGAATTGTGGCCAGAACCTTGGGCAAATGCTCAGCCTCATTGCGTGCAGGGATGACTACACCAACCTTCATGCCCTCGTACATGTGCCTCCGACTAAGAGTTGCATGATGAACTTCATGGCTAAAATACATCTAAACAAATGTTCAAAAGGTAATCTTACAAATTTGGCCCATGGCCGTTAAGTTTCGATTACTTGCATTGACCCTCACAGTATTGCTAGTTCTCCCTGGATGTACTAGCCCTCAGGACATGACAGATGAACCAATGGACGAAGAAATTGAATTGCCAGAGCACCTCAATTTAGTAGCAGATACTGCCGGTAGAGATGTTGACCGTACTCAAAGAATGGATATTCTATCTGATGCCAATGGGTCTAGCACTCTTATTTTGTGGGTTTCCACTGGATGTTCCGGATGTCATGATTGGACTGAAATGATTGCTGATGAGATGCGTAGTGGCAATATTTCGAATGATACTAGAATTATCACAGTTCATAGATATCCTTCATTTGAGAGTCGAGATGAAGTCATCGAGGTTTATGCTTCTGCAAATAGTTCTACAGATTCCCTTTGGCCAGTTTTGATTCCTAAGGATGGCCAATCTGCAATTGACGTGGACTTGAATAGAGCCACGGATTATGATTATACCATAGCCTTCGATAACCCAGCAACCCCTTCCTTTACTTTACTAAACGGTGATGGAAAGACAATTTGGAAGAATAAGACATATTGGGCTAATCAAACGGTTTTGTCCGAGGCATTGGAATTGCTGGAATAATGATTTGGTTGACTAAAACATTATCTGTAAACTGTATTGTTGTACCGCAATCATCCATGAACTTCATCACTTAGAAGAATGCCCGCCCTTCATGGAGTCCCTACGTATCGTTCTGATGGGCAAGGACTTCGAGTTGCGTTTCGTGTCATTAGCCGTTAGATCTAGGGAACTTGCTGATGAAGTAATTATCTTAGATTTGGGAAGTACAGATGGCACACTCGAATTAGCTGAAAGCATCGGCTGCCGCATCCTAAAACACAGTGGTGAGACAAATGCTCCTCTTCTAAGTGAAGTTCTATTAGGGGACAATCCAGCAGATAAAACCCTCTTGGTGCAAATCAATAATCGTTTCAAATTGCGTGATTTACCTCTCTTGGTTAATCGAGCAAGAGAGAATTGGGATGTTCATATGTCTTTCATTAGTGAAGCAAGTGATAAGTCAAATCCACAAGAAGTGGTCTATGAGGATGGAAACCTATCTCACCTTGCTGCATCGCAGGCTGGTCTTTTGGCCCTTTCAAAATCTGAACTTACAGATACTCCTCTTGAATTGGACCAAGATCTTAGAGTACGTGTTTTACATTCAAAACCATCTCCTAAAGTTCAACAAAGAGAATCTCTGGCAACAGCCTCTAAATTTGCTCAACTATTCTATTGGATGCTAGAGTCAAAACATCCACTTCTGTTATTTGGAATCCCGGGGGTAGTTCTCTTCCTTGTGGGCTACAAATTATCCGGTAACGTACTGGACACATTCGATGAATGGAATCAAACTAGCGTCGGTGTCGGATTGGCGGTCATAGGTGTGACCCTCATGGGATTATTTGCAATGATGGTTGGTCTAATCCTGTACATTATGGGCAAGCAAGTTAAGCAGATTCAAGCACAATACAATCATTGGCCAAGGGAAGATTGAGGTCTAGAAATGCAGCATCTAATATGTTTTGATATGGACAGAGTCCTCGTGGACCATTTGTCAACTTGGCAATATGTTTACGACAAATTGGGCGTTTCAAATGAAGAGGCATTCGCTCTTTACAACCAAGGCAAGTTAGATGAATGGGACTGGCTCAAAATGGATTTAGCTTTAGTTAAAGGCGCACATCCAGATATAACCGACGAAAAGATGCGTAATCTTTGTGTTGGAACTCCATTGATGGAGGGAATAAAGCAATGCTTAGATTGGCTCATAGAAAATGGCCATGAAGTAGCAATCA
>Ga0209709_10001728_pt1 | contig 19861 bp, 17 predicted proteins | sample ArcticOcean_MG_C_2_FD_187435 | JGI IMG/M metagenome (GOLD analysis project Ga0209709, IMG submission 187435) | Marine microbial communities from western Arctic Ocean - ArcticOcean_MG_CB4_136 (SPAdes) (version 2) | ecosystem: Environmental > Aquatic > Marine > Oceanic | place: Arctic Ocean... | reverse complement strand
CTCAATCGTTAAGAGAAGGCATAAAAGAATTCAGTGATTGGCCTACTATTCCACAAGTTTATATTAAAGGTGAATTTATAGGTGGCTGTGACATCGTTAAAGAAATGTACGAAAACGGTGAACTTAAGAAAATTCTTGAGAATAAAGGAATTAATTTTAAAAAATAAATATTTATTATCTAGAATAATATTCAATTACTAGATTAGGTTCCATCACAACTGGATAAGGGACTTCTTCAAACTTAGGTATTCTTACAAAAGTAACTTTTTTATTCTTTTCATCCATAAGAATATATTCTGGAGTTTCTCTTTCTTTATTTGCTAAAGCAATATCAATAAATGCTAACTGTTTAGATTTATCTCTAATTTCAATCGTATCTTCTTCGCTAACAATATAACTAGCAATGTTAACTTTTTTACCATTAACTTTCACATGGCCATGATTAATAAGTTGTCTAGCTGAAAATACTGTTGTTGAAAACCTTGCTCTGTATACAACTGAGTCGAGTCTTCTCTCAAGTAATCCTACTAAATTCTCACCTGTATCACCTTTTTGCATGGCTGCTTTTTTATAAATATTTCTGAATTGTCTTTCATTAATATTACCGTAATAACCTTTTAATTTTTGTTTAGCTTGTAGCTGAATACCGTAATCAGAAGGTTTTCCTTTTCTACCTTGGCCATGTTGTCCAGGTCCATAGTCTCTTTTATTGAAGGGACTCTTAGGTCTACCCCATAGGTTAATTTTCAACCTTCTATCTATTTTGTGTTTAGAACTTATTCTTTTTGTCATTTGATAGTTGGGGTTATAAACTTACTCATTATTTTGTCAATCAACCTTTTTTGGCTAAACTTGCAAATACACTTGATAAAATACGTGTTTCTTTCTCAGATAACTCCATTTTAGAAAAAATACTTCTTAAGTTTTCTAGCATAATAGGCCTTTTCTCCAGGGGCTTAAAAAAGCTTTTTTCTTCTAATTTTTTTATACACAAATTAGTCATTGCCTGAACATCTTTTTTACTAGCAAGGGATACTTTTTTTGACTTTGAGTATTTAGCTACTTTTAAACTAATAATACTTGCTACTGTGTGTGCAATGATAATGACACTGTGAGATAAGTTTAAAGACTTAAAATCAGGATTGGTTGGTATTTGCATTGTATAATTTGCATAACTAATTTCATTATTAGATAGTCCAGAGGCTTCAGAACCAAATAAAAATGCAACTTTCTTATTAAAGTCAATTTTCTTTAAATCGTTTAATTTGATATGTTTAATGTTTTTATTTCTAAACCTTGTTGATGTAGCAATAACATAATCTACTTTTTTTACAGCATATTCTAAAGTTTCATAAATTTTTGCATTTATAATTAGATCTTTGGCACCAACAGATGTTGCTAAAATTTTATCATTGGGAAAAATTGGTTTTGGTTTTACAATTACTAACTTTTTAAAGTTAAAATTTTTTATTGCCCTGGCACAAGCCCCTATATTTTCAGATAACTGAGGTTGGTGCAAAATAAATGAAATATTATTAAAAGACATTACTGTTTCAGTTAACCTAAACCATGATTTCTACTATAATTTGATATTTTTGAACCAATTAAATCTTTAAGAAGATCTTGTGGCGCAGACCAAATTGAAACTTTTAATGGATAACATTTAACTTTGTCTGAAGAATGTTCTGATCCACAATCACCGCCAGGGCAAGCTGATAAAACACCAAGTAAATCTGTTTCTGCAAAAAATTCCAGATAATCACCTGGTCTTACTGGGCTTGATTTCATAAAATATTGTTTAGTATCATTAGTAAATCCAGTACACATAAAAACATTTAAAACATCGTGAACTAATTTCTCAGCATCATCAGTTTTAATTCTTTTTTCATTTACTAACGCTCTTGTTAAATTTGAATGACAACAATAATGGTACTCCCTGTCTGAAAGTAGCTTTGATGTATATGGGTCACAACGTGTTCCAATAACATCGTGAACAGATCCACCATCTTTATCATATCCATACCAATCTAAAGTATCCCAAGTAATCGTAGCTAATGACCTTAAATAAGGAAAACTACTTAACATTTTATCTCCTATTGAAAGATGAGTTCCGTAAAGAGCTCTAGTTTTACCAGAATAAAACCTCTCTTCTAAATTATTTGCCTGAAAAATATTTAAATCTCCAACTTGAGGCCCTTCAATACTTTCAATTCTAAAAAATTGACCTTTTTTGACTTCAAAAGTTTTTGCATCTCTAGGTGGTATTATAATCTCGCTTATCTTTTTTAAGCTTTTTCTAGCATTATGTAATATGGGTAAATTGATATCTTTTAAGTTTTCTATTGGGTAACATATTATAGGCTTAATATTTACTCTGTCTTTTGCATCCAAAGGAGCTGAAGAATACTTTTTAGTCTTCATAATTATTTACTTGCTGGGGCTTTATCTTTAAACAATTTATAATCCAAACTATCTACCAACGCTTTAAATGAAGCATCAATAATATTGGCTGAAACACCTATAGTAAACCAATTTTTACCCTTTGAATCTGTGCTTTCTATTGAAACTCTTGTTATTGCCTCAGTTCCTGTATTTAGAATTCTAACTTTATAATCAACTAATTTAAGATCCTTTAAATATTTAGAATATTTATTTAATTTTTCAACATTTTGTCTAATAGCATTATCTAATGCATTTACGGGTCCATTACCCTCACCTTCACAAATAATTTTTTTTCCATCGACTTCAAGTTGAGCTTTTGCTGATGAAACTATTTTTCCAGATGTATCTTTTTTAACTGAAACATCATATTCTTTAATTAATATATATCTTGGTATTTTACTTATAATTCGTCTTGCTAATAATTCAAAAGAAGCATCAGCTCCATCATAGCTGTATCCAATAAATTCTCTATCTTTTACTTCATCTAGAAGCTTTTTAATTTTTGGATCGTTTTCTTCTATTTCAATTCCAATTGTTTTTAATCTTGAAATTATGTTTGATTTGCCTGATTGATCTGAAACTACAATATTTCTAGAATTTCCAACTTCTTCTGGATCTATATGTTCATAAGTCTTTGGGTCTTTTTGAACGGCAGATACATGTAAACCACCTTTATGAGAAAATGCTGCAGCACCAACATAAGGAAGATGTTTGTTGGGCTTTCTATTTAATATTTCATCTAATAGTCTAGAGCATTGTGTTAAATTTTTAATATTTTCAGGTTTAATTTGTAACTCAAATTTAGAAACAAAATCTTTTTTTAAAAAAAATGTAGGGATTAATGTCATCAAATTAGCATTGCCACATCTTTCACCTAATCCATTAATTGTTCCTTGAACATGTCTTACACCCGCCCATACTGCGGCTAAAGAATTAGCTACTGCATTACCTGTATCATTATGAGCATGTATTCCTAAATTTTTACTTGGTATAACCTTAGAAACTGCGGTCACTATTTTTGTAATTTCATGGGGTAAAGTACCACCATTAGTATCACATAGAATTATCCATCTTGTGCCTTGTTCAAATGCAGCCCTTAGACAAGATATTGCATAAACTGGGTTGGCTTTATATCCATCAAAAAAATGTTCTGCATCGAACATAAATTCTTTATTTTTCTTAACAAAATGTTTGGCACTTTCTCTTATGTTTTCTAAATTTTCTTCATTAGAAATGCCCAATGCGATATCAACATGAAAATCCCAAGATTTACCCACTAAACAAACTGCAGGTGTGTTTGCATCTATAAGTGCAGATAACCCAGTGTCATTATCAGCGCTACGACCTGTCTTTTTGGTCATTCCGAATGATGTTAGTTTTGCATTAACAAATTTATGTTTTTTTTGAAAAAACTCAGTGTCAGTAGGGTTTGCTCCAGGCCACCCTCCTTCTATATAATCAACACCTAAATTATCTAGAGCAGAGGCAACTTTTACCTTATCATCTACAGAAAAATCGACACCTTGAGTTTGGGCACCATCTCTTAATGTTGTATCAAATATATAAAGTCGTTCTTTGCTCATTTAAGTTTCCAAATTGTTTTACCATCTTTATCTTCTATTAAAACACCTTTATCCAAAAACTCCTTTCGAATTTTATCAGCTTTCTTATAATCTTTATCTTCTCTTGCTTTATTTCTTAACTCAATATTTTTTAAAATATCTGCCTCACTAATTAATAGCTTTTTCTTTTTAATAGAAAGCCACTCTTCTTTAGTTATATTTAGAATGCCTATAAAATTACAAGCTAAAACAAATAGACTTTTATCGTTATCATTTCCTTTAAATGCTTTTTCATAAAGTAGATGTAAGTTTGCTATATAACCTGGAGTATTTAAATCATCATATAATGGTGATAAAATATCTTCATCAAGTGTAATTTTTTGATCAATTGATTGGTAAACTTCATACCATTTTTCAATAGTATTTTGACAATCATTTAAAAGTTTTTCATTCCAATCTAGAGGCTGTTTATAATGGGCACTTATAAGAGCAAGTTTTAAAACTTGGCCATCGATATTTTTTTTAAAATCTTTAATTTTTAATATGTTACCTGTTGATTTGGCCATTTTTTCATTCGACATAGTTATAAAAGCATTATGTATCCAGTAATTTGCAAAAGATTTAGTGTTATTTGCACATCTTGATTGCGCTATTTCATTTTCATGATGTGGAAAAAGTAAATCAATACCTCCCCCATGTATGTCAAATATGTCTCCAAGATATTTTTTGGACATAGCAGAGCATTCTAAATGCCAACCAGGTCTTCCTTTCCCCCATGGTGAGTCCCAATATGGTTCATTACCTGAGGATGGTTTCCATAAAACAAAATCTTCTGCATTTTTTTTATTTTCTGAAATTTCCACCCTAGATCCAGCTATTAAATCTTTTAGTTTTTTATTTGATAATTTTCCATAATCTTCAAATTTATTTACTTCAAAATAAACATGATTTTTTTTTTCGTAAGCAAAACCTTTGGTTATTAATGATGAAGTCATCTCAATCATTAAATCGATATGGTCTGTTGCTTTTGGCTGTTGACTGGGTTTATCTAAATTTAAGTAATTACAATCATCATTAAAATCTCTGATTATATTGCTAGTTAATTCTGATATTGGAATATTTTTTTCTTTTGAAGATTTTATTATTTTATCATCTACATCTGTAATATTTCTCACATAATTTATTGCGTTAATCCCATATTTTGATTTTAAAACTTTAAATAAAATGTCAAATATAACTAAGGGTCTTGCGTTACCAATATGTGGGTTATCATAAACAGTTGGACCACACACATACATTCCAATTTTTCCTTTGTGTATAGGAACAAATTTCTCTTTTTTATTCTTTAGATTATTTGTTAAATAAATATCTTTATTCATTGATCTAGAATTATACTTTAATTTTAGGTTTGTGAATCTATAAGATTAGCTGGGAATCTTACAAACTGGAATAGGTTGCATTTTATGTAAGTTGGTCTTTCTTATTTTTTCATATTTTTCTCTATTTATTGAATTAATATTTTTCATAGCTTCTTCTAGCTCTTCATATTTAAGGCCTAATTGACCTTCATCAGTTCTTCCATCATCCCACAAACCGTCAGTTGGTGCTGCTTCAATTATTTCTTTTAATATTTTAAGTTCTTTACCTATCTCCCAAACTTCTGTTTTATTGCAATCTGCAATAGGAGAAATATCAACTCCACCATCACCGTACTTGGTATAAAAACCTACTCCAAAGTCTTCAACTTTATTACCAGTACCAACTACAATTCCTTTGTTTGCTGCGGCTACTTGGTAAAGTGTTGTCATTCTAAGTCTTGCTCTTGAATTGGCCAAACCAAGCTCACTGTCAAATTTAGATAGGGTATTTTCAAATGTTTCAAATAACTTATCTAAATTTATAGTTTGTGCTTCTACGTTGTTAAAATTTTTAACAAGCCACTCTTGATGTTTAAGACTTAAAACATGCTGAGATGATTTTTGTTTAATTGGCATAGATAAAACAATTGTTCTTAAGCCTGTCATGGCACTTAGGGTGCTTGAAACTGAAGAATCTATTCCACCAGAGATTCCTATAACCAAAGATTGCGCTTTACTTGGCATCATCTCAGTATAATTTTTAATCCAATTGCTTATGAACTTTGCTTTTTCTAATGGTTCCATTATTATAAAATTTAAACGAAATTATATTTAATACAATGTATTAAGATGCTGCTTTAATATTATTTTTTGAATATGTGGCATTTTTTTTTATTTCATCAGAAATTAAAAATGCTAACTCCAAAGCTTGATTGGCATTAAGTCTTGGATCACAGTGTGTATGATATCTGTCAGATAAATCTTGATCTGATATTTTTTGTGCACCGCCAGTGCATTCAGTTACATCCTGACCAGTCATTTCTATATGTAGGCCACCCGCATAACTGCCTTCACTTTGATGACATTCAAAAACAGTTTTAACCTCTTTAACCACATTGTTAAATGGGCGAGTTTTATATCCAGAAGTAGCTTTTATTGTATTGCCATGCATCGGATCACACGACCAAATTACATTTAACCCTTCTTTTTTTATAGATCTAATTAATTTTGGCAAATATTTTTCAACATTCTCACTGCCAAACCTTGATATTAATGTAATCTTACCTTTTTCATTGTTGGGATTAATTCTGTTACATAAATTAATTAAGTCTTCGCTTTTTAATGTAGGGCCACATTTAATTCCAATAGGATTTTCAATACCACGGCAAAACTCAACGTGTCCGCCATCTAACTGTCTAGTTCTATCGCCTATCCAAACAAAGTGAGCAGAAGTAGCATGGTGCTCACCAGTTGTAGAATCTACTCTTGTCATTGCTTGTTCAAAAGGCAACAATAAGGCCTCGTGAGAAGTCCAAAAATTTACAGTTTTTAACCTTCTATTAAAATCTGAATTAATTCCACATGCATCCATAAATGCAAGAGCATCAGCAATTTTATCTTCCAATTCTTTGAATTTTTTTGCTGCAGGTGTTTTTTTAATAAAGCCTAAATTCCAAGTATGAACTTTTTTTAAATCAGCAAATCCACCATGAGAAAAAGCTCTTATAAGATTGAGTGTTGATGCTGATTGAGAATAAGCTTTATACAATCTCTTTGGGTCTGGCACTCTTGATTTTTCATTAAATTCCATACCATTAATATTGTCTCCTAAATAACTAGGTAATTCTACACCATCAATATTTTCAAATGGTGAACTTCTTGGTTTAGAAAATTGCCCAGCTATTCTTCCTAACTTAATAACTGGAACGGATGCAGAATAAGTAAGTACCAAAGACATTTGAAGTATTAATTTAAATGTATCTCTAATATTATCAGGATGAAATTCTGCAAAGCTTTCTGCACAATCTCCACCTTGTAATAAAAATGCTTTACCATCAACTACTTGTGCAAGTTGCTCCTTTAAATGTCTTGTCTCACCAGCGAAAACTAATGGAGGAAAATTATTAATTTTATTAAGTACTCTATCTAATTCTTTTTTATCCGGATACTCCGGAATATGTTTTACTGGGTAATTTTTCCAGCTATTTATTTTCCAATTTTTCATTTTCAACCTAGAGGTGTTCTAGCAGAGTTTGCTAATTATTCAACTGTAACTGATTTGGCTAGATTTCTTGGTTTGTCAATATCATAGCCCTTTTTAAGAGCTGAATAATAAGCTAGTTTTTGCAAAGGAATTGTTAATAAAAATGGAAGTAAGTCATCATTAGTGTTTTCAACCTCAATAGTTTCCCAAATATTTTCTGACATAACATGGTCTTTACTTTTATTGGTAATCAGTAAAACTTTTGCACCTCTTGCTATAACTTCCTGCATATTTGAAATTGTTTTCGGATAATGGCTATCTCTTGGAGCCAAAACTACTACTGGTATTCCATCTTCTATTAAAGCTAATGGACCATGTTTCATTTCACCTGCTGGGTATCCTTCCGCGTGAACGTATGCTAATTCTTTTAACTTAAGAGCTCCCTCTAAAGCTATAGGATAAGAAAGTCCTCTTCCTAAAAACATTGATCCTTTAGCATCAGTAAATGTACTAGAAACTGTTTGAATTTTGCTTTCAGTCAACAAAGTTTCTTTAACTAGTTTTGGTAATGTTTTTAGATCTTTGATTTTATTTGAATACAGGTCTTTATCTAAATCTTTTCTTAAAATTCCTAGTTTCAATACCAAAATATAAAGGACAAGCATTTGTCCCAAGAAGGCTTTTGTTGAAGCTACCCCAATTTCTGGCCCACAATGAATTGGCAATACAAAGTTGGAGTCTCTTGCTATTGAACTTTCAATAACATTAACCACACAGCAAGTTTTCATATCATTTTTATTGCACAAATCTAAAGCCGCATAGGTATCTGCTGTTTCACCTGATTGAGAAACAAAAATATATAAATTATTTTTTTTAAATCTATTATTTCGATATCTAAACTCTGAGGCAATATCAATTGTAACATCTAATTTTGTTAGTTCTTCAAACCAATATTTTGCCATTAAACATGAGTGGTATGCTGTACCACATCCTATTAGAGTTATGGAAGAAATTTCTTTTAAATCCCAAGGGAAGTTATAAATATTAATATCATTATTAATAGTATCTACGTATTCTTTGATGCAATTTTTTAAAGTTGTTGGCTGTTCTTCAATTTCTTTTGCCATAAAATGTTTAAAATCACCTTTTTCATAATTTTGCTCATCTGTAGATAATTCTAAAACTTTTTTATTAACTTTTAAGCCTTCTTCATCAAAAAATTCAACTTGGTCTTTTCTTAAAATACAAAATTCACCGTCATTTAAGTATGAAATCTTATTCGTCATTGATTTTAAGGCGTAGGAATCTGAGCCTAAATAATTTTCCTTGGGTCCATACCCCACTGCTAGTGGAGATCCCCTTCTCGCACCTACAATTAAATCTGGCTGATCTTTAAAAATTATACCTAGAGCAAAGCTTCCATGAAGTTGCTTAAGCATTTTAATTACAGAGTCTTTTAAACTATCTTTCTTTAAATATTCCGTAATTAGATGAACAATTACTTCGGTATCTGTTTGAGATTTAAATACATGACCCTTGCCAATTAAATATTTTTTTAAAATTGTAGAATTTTCAATTATTCCATTGTGAACAATTGAAACATTTTCTGAAGAATGCGGATGAGCATTAATAGTATTCGGTATACCATGAGTTGCCCACCTAACATGGCCTATACCAACGGAACCAGACATATTTTTAATGACTAAATTTTTTTCTAAATTATCTACACGTCCCTCAGATTTAACTTCATTAATAACCCCATCTGACAAGGTAGCTATGCCCGCCGAATCATAACCTCTATATTCTAATTTTCTTAGTGAATTAATAATTGCAGATGAAACTGGTTTACTGCTAGTGATGCCTATGATTCCACACATATATTATTTATTTTTTTTCCTATAATTTTGTATTTCAACTTGATTTGCTCTAGTTAAGGTTAAAGATTTTTTTCTAACATTTTTTGTGATTACAGAGCCAGCACCAATAATACTATTCTCGTTAATTGTAATTGGTGCAACTAAAGATGAATTAGAACCTATAAAAACATTGTTTTTAATTTTTGTTTTACTTTTATTTATACCATTATAGTTGCAAGTAATTGTTCCAGCTCCAATGTTGACGTCTTTTCCTAATTCACTATCACCAATATAAGATAGATGATTAACTTTTGATTTTCTACCAATTGTACTTTTTTTTACCTCTACAAAATTTCCTATTTTAGACCCTTCTTCTAAAACTGTACCTGGTCTTAATCTTGCATAAGGTCCAACTTCAACTTTATTATTAATTTTACAATCTACTAGATGTGAAAATGAATTTATTGTTACATTGTTTCCAATTTTAACTTTATTGCCAATTACAACATAAGGATTAATGGTTACATTTTTACCAATTTTTGTATCTACTGAAAAAAAGATTGTTTCTGGGCCAATCATTTTAACACCTAGTTTAATAAACTTATTTCTTAATTTTGTTTGAATTTTATTTGAATCTATTTGTTTCATTCAGAAAAATCTTTATAGTAAGAAACAACATACTTTAATTCACAAATTATTTCTTAAAAATACTTTATTAATGACTCAAAAATATACATTCTTATTTGATTTAGATGGCACCTTAGTTGATACGGCTCCTGATTTAATGAATGCACATAATCATGTGATGAAAAAGTATGGTTATCCTACTAAATCTACCGCAGAGATTCGAAATCTAGTTGGACAAGGTGCGGGTGCAATGATCGGGAGATCTATTTGGGGACAGGCAAAAAAAGAATTTGGAAAAATTGATGATCAAAAAGTAAAAGCTGAAATGGTTAAGGATTTTGTTAACTTTTATGGAAATAATATTATTAACGAAAGTACTCTTATTAATGGCGTCCAAGAATTTTTAAAATGGTGTAAGGAAAAAAATATATCTATGGCAGTATGCACTAACAAACAAGAACACCTAGCTATTGATCTTTTAAAAAAAATTGGAATTTATGATTACTTTGAATATGTTGCGGGGCATGATACTTTTGATTTTTGTAAACCTGACCCTAGACATTTGACAAATATTATTGAAATCTTGGATGGAGATATAAAAAAATCTTTAATGTTTGGAGATAGTGAGGCCGATGCAAATGCAGCTAAGGCTGCTTTGATTCCTGTAATTTTACTAGAAAATGGCTACACTGAAAAAAATACTAATGAAATTTATCACAATCATCTAATAAAAGACTTTATTGGTGTTGAAAAAATCGTTTCTAGCTACTTAAAAGATTGATTTAGTTTTTTTTCTTATTATTAATACCTCATAGAAAAATAAGGAGAAGTTCTGATTTCACATAAAGTTAAAGTTTACCCGTCTAAAATTCATTTACCAAAAAAAAATCAATTAGCTTGGAAGATTGCCGAGATAGCTTCGGATAATGCAAAATTAGATAAAAATTCAGTTGAAATGGTTATCAATAGAATCATTGATAATGCATCTGTGGCAATTGCTTCTTTAAATAGAAGGGCAGTTATCTCTTCAAGAGAGATGGCTCTAAAACATCCTAGAAAAAATGGTGCAACTCTATTTGGTATTGATCCAAAGTTAAAATTTGATTGTGAATGGGCAGCTTGGTCTAATGGAACTGCAGTTAGAGAGCTTGACTTTCATGACACTTTTTTAGCAGCAGACTACAGTCACCCTGGAGATAACATCCCACCATTACTAAGTGTTGCTCAACAAACTAAAAAAAATGGTTTAGATCTTTTAAAAGGAATTGTTACAGCGTATGAAGTTCAGGTAAATTTAGTAAAAGGCATTTGTCTTCATGAGCATAGAATTGATCATATTGCTCACTTAGGACCTAGTGTTGCGGCTGGCTTAGGTACAATGCTAAAGTTGAATACCGAAACTATATATCAATCTGTTCAACAAGCTTTACATACAACTATATCAACTAGACAATCGCGTAAGGGTGAAATTTCTAGCTGGAAAGCTTTTGCTCCCGCTCATGCAGGGAAGCTTGCCATTGAAGCAGTTGATAGATCAATGAGAGGAGAGGGTGCACCAAGTCCGATCTATGAAGGAGAAGACAGTGTTATTTCTAGAATCTTAGATGGTAAAAAAGCTTTATATAACGTTCCATTACCTAAAAAAGGTGAAAGCAAAAAAGCCATTCTAGAAACTTATACAAAAGAATATTCTGCTGAGTACCAAGCTCAAGCATTGATTGATATTGCCAAAAAATTAAATAAAAAAATATCTAATCTTAATCAAATTAAAAAAATTGATTTATATACAAGTCATCATACACATAATGTGATTGGTACAGGTGCAAATGATCCTCAAAAAATGGACCCAAATGCAAGTAGAGAAACTTTAGATCATTCTATTATGTATATTTTTGCTGTTGCTCTAGAGGATGCAGATTGGCACCATGTTAAATCTTATACAAAACAAAGAGCTAATAAAAAAAGCACTATTAAGATATGGAAATCAATTATAACTCATGAAGATAAGACATGGACTAAAAAATATCATGACCCTAACCCAAAAAATAAATCATTTGGAGCTAAAGTGGTTGTTACATTAAATAATGGTAAAAAAATTATAGAACAGCTTGATAGAGCAGATGCCCATCCTTATGGTGCACGTCCATTTAAAAGGTCAAATTATATTCAAAAGTTTTTAACACTTACAGATGGTATTTTAGATAAAAAAGAGAGTTCAAGATTTTTAAAAACTGTTCAAAATCTAAAAAATTTAAAAGCTGGTGAATTAAATAAATTGAATATTCAGGTAAAAAGAAGTCAAATAATGAAAAATACAAAAAAAGGAATTTTTTAGTGCACTTTGTCGATAAAGAACCCATTCAAAAAAGAGCTGACTTTGTAAATAAACTCAAAACTAATAAAATTTTAAGAGTTCCGGGTGCCTACAATCCTTTAACAGCAAAATTAATTGAGGAAATTGGTTATGATGCTGTTTATGTGTCAGGAGGTGTTATGGCTAATGACTTAGGATTTCCTGATATTGGTTTAACAACACTGCAAGATGTGAGCACTAGATCCTATTTAATATCAAGAGTTACAAGCCTTCCAACAATTGTTGATATAGACACAGGTTTTAAGTCTTGTGAAGAAACCATTAAAACTTTTGAAGAATTTGGTGTAGCTGCTGTTCATTTAGAGGATCAAGTAGAACGTAAAAGATGCGGACATCTTGATAACAAAGAATTAATCTCAACTGAGGCAATGGTTAAAAAAATTAAAGAATGTGTTGCTGCAAAACAAGATGAAAATTTTAAGATTATAGCAAGATCTGACGCTAAAGGCGTTGAGGGATTAGATAAAATGATTGATAGATGTAAAGCTTATATTGATGCTGGTGCTGAAATTATTTTTCCTGAAGCATTACAAGATGAAAAAGATTTTGAAAAAGTTAGAAAAGAACTTTCGTGTTATTTACTTGCTAACATGACTGAATTTGGAAAATCTAAACTTTTTAACTACAAAGAATTGGAAGATTTTGGTTATAATATTGTAATATATCCAGTAACCACACAAAGATTAGCAATGAAAAATGTGGAAGATGGACTGAGAGACATTTATAAAGATGGGCATCAAAATAATATTATTGATAAAATGCAAACTAGAAAAAGACTTTATGAGTTAGTTGAATATGAGAAATATAACTCTTTAGATGAAAAAATTTATAACTTTAGTACAGAAGGACATGAATAATGAGTGATGATATCAAAAAAGGATTAATGGGAGTAACGGTTGATGTAACTGCAATTTCAAAAGTTATGCCTGAAATTAATTCACTAACATATAGAGGTTATGCTGCTCAGGATTTATGTTCACAATGTCAATTTGAAGAGGTTGCTTACTTAATCCTAAATGGTGAGCTACCAAATAAAAAACAATACAAGCAATTTCTTAAAGATGAAATAAGTGAAAGAACACTATCAAAAAATCTTATCAATATAATTAAACAAATGCCTAAGAAGTCTCATCCAATGGATGTTGCTCGAACAGCTGTTAGTTTTATGGGATTAGAAGATAAAGAAACTACAGACAATAGTCCTAAAGCCAATTTGAGAAAGTCTATGAGAATATTTTCTAAGACACCAACGGCACTTGCAGCATTTTATAGATTTAGAAAAGGGAAAAAAATTATTCCACCAAAAAAAGGTCTAACTTTTGCTGAAAATTTCTTTCACATGTGTTTTGGTAAAGTTCCCAACAAAGATATAGTTAAAGCTTTCGATGTGTCTTTAATATTATATGCAGAACATAGCTTTAATGTTTCAACATTTACTGCAAGAACCATTACAAGCAGTCTATCAGATATTCATGGAGCAATCTCTGGAGCTATAGCTAGTTTAAAAGGTCCTTTGCATGGTGGTGCGAATGAAGAAGTTATGCATATGATGAAAAAAATTAAAAAACCTGAAAATGCATTAAAATGGATTAATAATGCACTAGATAATAAAGATGTTGTTATGGGATTTGGACATAGAGTTTATAAAAGTGGAGATTCAAGAGTTCCAACAATGAGAGAGTATTTTGGTAAAGTTGCTAAGATTAAAAAAGATAAAACTTTTGAAAAAATATATGACATCGTTGAAAAAGTTATGATTGAAAGAAAAGATATTTATCCAAATGTTGACTACCCTACTGGACCTACTTATCATTTAATGGGGTTTGACACTGATTTCTTTACACCAATATTTGTGATTTCTAGGATTACCGGTTGGTCTGCACATATTATGGAACAACATGCTGCTAACAAACTAATTAGACCTCTTGCAGCTTATAACGGCAGTAAACACCGAAAAGTTTTGGAACTTAATCAAAGGTAACCTTACACCCCTCACTATTTATTTAAGATTAATTTTAAATTCTTAACTAAAAATTATATAAGCGGTTATAGATAGGCACGATATTGTAGAAAGGACAAAGGTAACATTCTTTTTTTTTTCGTTAATTTTATTAACTTTGACTCTGTTAAGTAACTTGTTGATATCAACAACTTTTTTTTTATCAATGTATTTTCTTTGAGATATTTTTGTTTGATCTAAATCTTCATCTAATGATTTATTGTTATGAAGGTAACTATTTTGCATAAATGAATTTATGCACTAATTATTTAAGTGAGCAACTAAAATTATAAGTATCTAGCTTGTTTATCTTTTAATGGAGTGACTTCTACTACTGCTTGATATTTTTTTTTAGCAACCTCTATATATAGATTCATTTTCATTAATTCCTCATTAGAATATTTTGTGTTTATATAACCAAAAGATAGATTTTTTTGATAATTAAATGAATAATTTCCAGATGTGGTTCTTCCAATAATTTCATTATTTAAATAAATCGGCTCTTCATGTAATAATAATGGATGACCTGCGTTGTTATTTTTTAATGACAACATAATAAATCTTTTATCTTGTTTTTTCTCTTTCATTTTTATTAATGCTTCTTTGCCAATAAAATTAGTCTCTTTTCTGTAACTAACAGCAAAGTTTAATCCTGCTTCATATTGGTTTTCTTCTGGAGAAATATCATGGCCCCAATGTAAAAAACCACTTTCCATCCTCATTGTATCCATTGCATGTGCTCCACAATGGGATAATTTGTGATTTTTGCCTTCTTTGATAATTGATTGATAAATTTCTTTGGCATCAATGTTATTTATATAAATTTCAAAACCTAATTCTCCAACATAGGATAATCTTTGAATCCAAACTTTTTTTGAACCAATTTGAATATATTTTCCTCTACCAAATTTTAATTTTTCATTGGTAAAATCATCATTAGAAATTTTTGAAATTAAATTTCTACTTTTTGGTCCAAAAATTCCTAAACAAACAAGATTATCTGTTATGTCTTTTAATTCTAATTTCGATGATAAGTGTTTTAAGATATGTGCCTTATCATGAGTTCTTGTTGCTGCAGAGCTTATTATTCTAAAATGATTTTCTTCAATACAAATGACAGTCAAATCTGTTTCTATTCCCCCCGCTTCATTAAGCATTTGCGTGTAAGTTGATCTACCAATCTCATTTTTAATATTTGCCGTACATATTCTTTGTAACTCACTGTGAGCAACTTCACCTTTTATTTCATATTTTGAAAATGGTGATAGTTCAAACAAACCAACATTGTTAACAGTATTTTTCGTTTCAAATTCAACAGAGGGATACCAATTCTGATAATCAAAGCTATATTTGTATTTTGGTGATTCACCATCTAACGCATACCACATTGGTCTTTCATACTCACCAGATACACCAAAACATGCTCCCGCTTTTTCTAATTCATTGTGATACGGTAATAATCTTTGATCCCTTGATGTTTTATGCTGTTTGTATGGCCAATGCATTCCATATAAATCACCCAATGTTTCGGTTACACGTTCCATAATAAATTTTTTAGTTGAATGAAATTTTTGAAATCTTTTTATATCTAGTGAAAATAAATCTTCATTCATGTATCCATTAATCATCCATTCAGCCGTAACTCTGCCTGCGCCTCCTGAACTCGCTATTCCAATACTATTAAATCCACAACAGGTAAAAAGATTATTTACTTCTGGTGCTTCTCCTAAAAGATATTGAGTATCTGGTGTAAACGATTCAGGACCTGAAAAAAATTTTCTAATTCCAGCAGTTTCTAACAGTGGTAGTCTTTGAAATGATTTTTCTAAATAAGGCTCAAAATGATCAAAGTCATCAGGAAACTCACCAAACGAAAAATCTTCTGGAACTACTCCTTTGTCCTTAAAAGCAGGTTTTGCATTGGGTTCAAAAATACCTACCAACATTTTTCCAGCATCTTCTTTTAAATAAAGACATGAGTTATAATCCCTTAAAACAGGTAAATTCTTTGGTAATTTATTTAATGGCTCTGTTATTATATAGAAATGTTCGTTTGGATATAAGGGTATGCTCACTCCAATGTCTTCTCCTATTTGTCTTGACCACATACCTGTTGCAATCACCACATATTCACAATCTATTTTACCAAATTTAGTTTGAACACCAATGATTTTTTTATCTTTAATTAATATTTTTTCTACAGGGGTTTTTTCAAATATTTGGGCCCCTTCCATTTTGGCAGCTTTAGCTAAAACATTTGTTACACCCACTGGATCTGCTTGACCATCTTCAGGCATATAAACACCACCTAAAATATCTTTCTCGTTTATCACTGGGTAAAGTTCTTTAATTCTTTCTTTGTTAACCGTTTCTACGTTAACATTAAATAATTGTGCAGCTGTAGCCTGTCTCAACAATTCTTGTAATCTATCTTCTGAACTAGCAATTGTGATTGCACCATTCTGCTTTAGTCCTGTAGATAAACCGGTTTTTTTTTCTAATTCTTTATATAAATTTAATGAATATTTTCTAAGTTTTGTAATAGTTGCAGACGCACCTAATTGACCCACAAGACCAGCTGCGTGCCAGGTTGTACCTGATGTAAGTTGGTCTCTCTCCAGTAATAGAGTATCTTTCCAGCCATACTTTGCAAGATGGTAAGCAACAGAACAGCCTGCAATTCCTCCACCAATCACAACAACTTTTGCGCTGGTTGGAAGTCTTTTTTCCATTTTTATATTAATTTGTTATTGCCTTTTCCGGTGAAACAAACTCATGTCCAAATACATCTGCTACAGCTTTATAAGTAACCATTCCTTTATGAACATTTAATCCCGCTAGAAAATTTTTATCTTCTCCTAAAGATTTTTCGTAACCTTTATTTGCAAGTTTGACTAAATAAGGAAGTGTTGCTGTATTTAATGCTATAGTTGAAGTTCTTGGAACTCCACCTGGCATATTTGCTACACAGTAATGAACGACGTTATCAATAATATAAGTTGGATCTCCATGAGTTGTTGGTCTACTTGTTTCAACACAACCACCTTGATCAATTGCAACATCAACAATCACTGATCCTCTTTTCATTAATTTTAACATTGGTTTAGTAACTAACTTTGGTGCTTCTGCACCTGGAATTAAAACACCACCGATTAAAAGATCGGCTTCAGATATTAATTCATTTAAATCAATTTTATCACTTTGTTCTGGAATTATTTTATCCCCAAACATCTCAACTAATTGTTTTAATCTTGATTCCGATTTATCGACAATGTGAACTTTGGCTCCCATTCCTGTTGCAATCACTGCTGCATTCTCTCCAACAACACCTCCTCCTAAAATAACAACAGTTCCTCCTTCAACTCCAGGAGCGCCCCCTAATAGTAGGCCTCTACCATTTTGATTTTTTTCTAAACAATGTGCTCCTGCTTGTACAGACATGCGTCCAGCAACTGCACTCATAGGCGCAAGAAGTGGAAGCCTTCCATTGTCGTCTGTTACCGTTTCATAAGCAATACAAACACCTTTTGATTTAATTAAACCCTCTGTTAATTCTTTGGCTGCAGCTAAATGAAGATAAGTATAAACAATCTGACCTTCTCTAATCATTTTAACTTCGCCAGATTGAGGCTCTTTTACTTTAACAATAATGTCCGCATCATTAAAAATATCCTCAGCTTTATCGATTATTTTTGCACCAATGCTTGTGTATTGGTCGTTTTCAAAGCCAGCTTCAAAACCACCATTGTTTTCAACTAAAACTTCATGACCTTCTGATATTAGAGTTTTAACACTTTCAGGAGTTAGTCCAATACGGTGTTCTTGTGGTTTGATTTCTTTAGGTACACCAATTTTCATAACTCATTCTCCTTTTTTGCAAATACTTTAAATTAATAAAGATTTTTAGTTTTTTTGATTTTTTTGATAGTTAGTAATACCTGTTCTTAACTTATCAATAATCTCATCAATATGTTTTTCTTCACATACGAATTGAGGAGCTATAATTAAGCAGTCGCCAGTTGCTTTAAAATTAACACCAGCTTCATAACATGCTTTAAAACATTCAAATCCAGCTTTACCTGGTTTTGTGTTTAGCTTCATATCAATTCCACCCATCATTCCATATCCTCTAATATTATCTACAGATTCTAAATCCTGAAGAGAAAATAATCCTTTTTGGAAATAAGGAGCTAAATTTTTTGCTCTGTTAAAAATATCATCTTTTTCAAAAATATCTTGTACCGCAAGAGCCGCTGCAACTGCAACGGGGATTCCTGAATAAGTATAACCATGAAATAATTCAACTGCACCCGTTGGTGAGGCATCCATTACCGCATCATAAATATAATCATTACAAGCAACAACACCCATAGGTACAACACCATTTGTTGTAGCTTTTGCCATAGTCATAATATCTGGTGTTACACCAAATTCATCTGCAGCAAATTTAGAACCAGTTCTTCCCCAACCAGTAATTACTTCATCAAAAATTAAAAGTATTCCATGTTTATCACAGATCTGTCTTAATTTTTGTAAATACCCTTTTGGTGGAACTAATGTTCCAGTTGATCCAGCAATGGGTTCAACAATACAAGCAGCTATATTTTCACCACCAAAGTTTTGACAAATAGTTTCTAAATCATTTGCTAAATGGTCTCCAGTTTCTGGCTGACCGCTAACAAACTTATGTTCTGGTAAATGAGTATGTCTAATGTGTTGAACACCTGGCATCAGAACACTTGCAAATGTTTTTATGTTATTAACCATTCCGCCAACTGAAATACAGCCAATGTTCATTCCATGGTAACCACGCTCACGTCCTACAAATCTAAATCTTTCCGCATGCCCTTTTGCTCTATGATAAGCAACAGCGATTTTAATTGCAGTCTCTACTGCTGTAGATCCACAAATTGTAAAAAACATTTTATTTAAATCACCTGGTGTATGCTTTGAAATTTTTGTAGCAAGTTCAAATGAACCACCAAAGCCTTGTTGAAAAGGTTGAGCGTAATCTAATGTCTCTAATTGTTTTGTAACAGCTTCTGTAATTTCTCTTCTTCCATGTCCTAATGGATTGCAAAATAAACCTGAGCTCGCATCTATTTGTGTTTTTCCATGGTGAGTTTTTAAATAAACTCCCTTAGCTTCTGTAATTAATCTAGGGTTTGCTTTAAAATCTTTATTAGATGTAAATGGCATCCAATGTTCATTTAATGAATTAGGTACTGAAGTTCTGTTTTCTGAGCTCATAAGTTTTACCTTAATTTAGTTATATTTTGATTCATAGACTAAATAGTTCAATATAACAAATTGATTTTACTATGCACAGCACATGTTTGGCAGACACATTTTAAAGAATTAGACCTTTTTCACAAAACTAATAGCAGCACCAATGGTCGTCAAAAATCCAGCTAACGGCAAGATTGCAACTGCGTATTTC
>Ga0209709_10001723_pt1 | contig 19892 bp, 23 predicted proteins | sample ArcticOcean_MG_C_2_FD_187435 | JGI IMG/M metagenome (GOLD analysis project Ga0209709, IMG submission 187435) | Marine microbial communities from western Arctic Ocean - ArcticOcean_MG_CB4_136 (SPAdes) (version 2) | ecosystem: Environmental > Aquatic > Marine > Oceanic | place: Arctic Ocean... | reverse complement strand
AACTTCTTGAGATGACATTCCGTATGAAGGACCAGTTCCAAAAAGTGAAGCTGCAGCGTTTTTACCATACCAATATGCTGTCACCCAGTGACCCATATCAACTATTCCATCACTTACCGCTGCTCCGATTTCTGAAGTTTTAACAATTGAGTTAACGGGCTGAAGATCAATTTTAAGTGATCCGCCAGACATGTCGCTAACCATATTGCAATAGTCTTGTGCCATTTCAAAAAAAATATTAGCGCCTGAGGGCCAAGCTGCTTGCATTTTTAATGTAACGGGTGCTGCATTCGCAATACTAGGCATTGCTACAGCTGTTGCTGCTGCTGCACCTGTGACTGCCGCTGCTTTAAAGAACTTACGTCTCGAAGGTGTTGTGGCCTTCAGAGATTTTTTATCTTTAATCATTGTTTCTCCTCTATTTAGTTAATTAACTATTTCAGTTAATTATAAAAGAAGATGAGTGTCTATAGTGAAAATGACACATAGATATTATTATACAATCTAAAGTAGAATTATTTTTTTTCATTAGACTATGTTACTATTTTAAACATACTTTTTTCCAGTAAGTACGTTTAATTTTCTTAGTTTCTTTATGTAATAAAAACTCTAAATAATTAAATCATTTTTGAATTTCATCATAGAAGACATTAATTCAATTTTCCAATTTACAAATTCAATAATAAGATCTTCTGAAGGTCTGATATTTCTAATCTTTAAATCTTTAGATTGATTGTCTCTTGCTTTTAATTTTAAAAAAATTTTTCTAGATATTCCATCATCAATAATTTGTGCTACTGTTTTATAAGAGTACTCTGGAAGTTTAGTAGATATTTTTTCCTTATAAATTTCTAATCCCAATTCATTTGCTTCAAATATTAATAAAAAAACTTTATATTTTTTTATTGAAGAAAAAACCCATTTAAGACCAGATTTGTCTTCTTCATATTTTAAGACTAGTCTTGAATGTCTAGCCATCTCTAAATTTAGGTCGCAAACTTTATTTGAAGGTATATTAAAGGGAAGTTTTTGTAGGTTTAATTTGCTAATTATATTTTTTTGTCTTTTTAGATCATCAATACTTAAACTAATTTTTTTATTGGAAGAATTAACCATTGCTAGTCCAGAGGATATATTTTTACCTTAAGTTTATTTATTCTAAAATTCATAAAATAACTATATCCTAACGTACAACTAAATATATACGGAAATTTAGTATGTAAATATTGATAATTAGAGTTTATTGTGAACCTAATTTACTCTATTTTTGCAATTTCCTGTTTTAAAAAACTCATCAATATTATCTATAGCTAAATTAGCCATTGCAGTTCTTGTATGTTTAGTGGAACTTCCAAGGTGAGGTAAAATGAAGGCACTTTTAATTTTCAGGTAACCAGGATTTAAATTTGGCTCACCTTTATAAACATCAAGCCCTACTGAGTAAATTTTTCTTCTATTTAATGCATCGATCAAAGCTTCATCATCAACAATATCTCCACGTGCTACATTTGTAATTACAGCTCCTGTCGGGAAATATTCTAATGATTCTTTGTTAATTAAGTTTTCTGTTTCTTTTGTAGCCGGACAACAAATAGTCAATACATCTGAAACCTCAAAAAGACTTTTTGTGCTGTTATGATAGATAGCACCTTGTTCTTTTTCTTCACTTAGTTTTGATCGATTGTGATAATGAATAACCATTCCTAAGGCTTTAGCAATTTTAGCAATCTTTTGTCCTATCCTTCCCATTCCTAAAATTCCAAGTCTTGTCCCTGTTAATTGTTTTCCTATAAGAAAATCAGCAGACCATTTCCAACTACTCTCTCTTGCGCTTTGAATTCCCTCTGATGCTCTTCTGCAAGCACCTAATATTAATAAAATTCCAATCTCAGCTGTAGCATCTGACAAAACTTCAGGAGTATTCGTTACGGCAATTCCTCTTTTTTTAGCAGCCTTTAGGTCTATATTTCCAAAACCAACAGCAAAGTTAGAAATAACCTTAATAGTGTCAGGGAGTTTATTTATAGTTTCTTCATCCATCTTATCGGTTAAAGAAGTTAAGATTGCGTCATGTCCTTGACTTAACTCAATAAGTTTTGATTGGGTGTACAATTCGTCGTTACTATTAAGTTTTGCATCAAATATTTTTAATGCTTTCTCTTCTGATTCTTTTAATAATCTTCTCGAAATTACAATTTTTTTCATATTTAGTTCTTATGTAATATTTTTGGTTTTGGACCCCCAGTATACCAATCTAGTATCTCAATAGTATGTAAAATTGGGGTTTTGGTTCCAATAGAAATTTGAGTAATACAGCCTATATTTCCTGTTGAAATAAAATCTGGTTTTAAACTTTCAATATTTTTTACTTTTTTGCGTAATAGTTCTTTGGCAATTTCAGTTTGTAAAATATTATATGTGCCAGCAGAACCGCAGCAAATATGACCTTCTGGTATTTCCATAACTTCGTTATCAGTTTTAGAAAGTAGCTCCATCGGTTGACTGTGAACTTTTTGTCCATGTTGCATTGAACACGCGGAATGATAAGCAATTTTATATTTCTTACCTTTTGCCTTGAAATCTAATTTCAAATTTTCATTTAAATATTCAGATACATCTCTTGTTAGATCGGAGATTACTTTGGCTTTTTTTTTCATTTTATCATCATCTTTAAAAATAAAACCGTAATCTTTCATTGTAGTTCCACAGCCTGATGTATTAGATAAAATTGCATCTAAGTTTCCTTTTTGATGTTCTTCATACCAAGTATCTATATTATTTCTAAAATCTTGATGCGCATCATCTTCCTTACCTAGGTGATGATTTAATGAACCACAACATCTTATCTTTTTTGGCACAACTACTTCAACACCATGTCTATTTAGGATTCTAATAGTTGCTTCATTTATTTGAGGAGAAATCTCTTTTTGGACACATCCAGTTAAAAGAGCAACTCTTGCAATTTTCTTTTTTCCATTAGCTAAATAAATTTCTTTTTCTTTTAATGTTTTTTTAGGAAAGCTTGTTGGCATTAAATTTATCATATCTTTTATTTTTAAAGGCATTAAGAACTGAAAAGGTTTTACTAGTTTAACCATGTAGCTTGCTAATCTAAAATATCCGGTATTTGGCAATACTACTGATAAAAAACTTCTGATTGTTCTATCAAAAAAAGATCTTTCATAATTTTTTTCAATATATTTTTTACCATGATCAATGATGTGCATGTAATTAACTCCAGCAGGGCAAGTAGTCATACAACTGTAACAAGAGAGACATCTATCTATATGTTTCACTGTTTTTGCTGTTGGTTTTTTTTGGTTTTCCAACATGTCCTTAATCAAATAAATTCTACCTCTTGGTCCATCTAATTCATCTCCAAATATTTGATGGGTAGGGCAAGTAGCATTACAAAAACCACAATGAACGCATTTTTTGAATATTTTTTCTGTAGTAGAGTTATCTGTATCTTTTAATTGTTTTTCAGTAAAATTAGTTTGCATTAAATTCCCCTATACATTTTTCCAGGATTAAAAATTCTCTTAGGATCAAAACTTTTTTTAATTTTTTCTGATATTAAAAGCCTCGTACTATCTACAGTAAATATTGTCTCTTCATAATCATATTCTTCTGACGTCTTTATGATGGTTAGGTAGCCCTCAAGTTCTTTGATTAAATTTTTAATCTCTCTCACCTTAGTATTTTTTTTAGATTGAATTTCTATCCAGTATAGTGACCCACACCAATCAATATAGTATTTATATTTGTTGCTTAAATACTGCATTAACTTATTGCCTTTTGATGGAGGTATAACCACCCTCAGCAAGTTATTTTTAGTTTCTTTAAATAACTCAAGATTATTAACTTTTTTCCAAAAAGGTACTGATTGGTAAAGATCTAATATAGTTGAATTTAGTTTATCTAATTTCAACTCATCAGTTAAAGCCTTGATTTTCTCATTAATTGAAATTTTATCTCCCTCTATCCTAAATGCTAAAAAAGATCCTTTAGATTTTAAATCATTAAACTTGAAAACCATTTCTTTATTATGATCATAACTTTTGTCTTCTGGCTCTTCTGGAATAAATACACCTCCTGATATTTCGCTACTTGAGCTGGATATCTTTTCAAATAATTCATTAACTAATTTTCTATCTTCTGTGTGGATTATAATTGTATTAGATAATTTTTTTTTAGGTAAAACTTTTAAAGTAATTTCTGTTAAAGCAACCAAAGTTCCAAATGATCCTGCAACAAGTTTTGATAAGTCATATCCAGTAACATTTTTTACAACTGTTCCACCCGATTTAATTATATCACCCTTTCCATTCACACCTCTAAAACCTAGAATATGATCTCTTACACTGCCAACTTTAAATCTCCTTGAACCTGCGTAGTTGCAAGCTAGATAACCTGCTATAGTTCCTTTATTAGATTTTCCACTTTTAATAAAACCAAAATCAATCGGTTCAAAAGCAAGTTCTTGATTATTTTTTTCCAATTCTTTTTCAACTAACTCTAACGGGGTATTGGCCTTAACCTTAATATAAAGTTCTTGAGGTAAATACTCAACTATTCCTGAAAGTTTAGAAAGAGATAGTTTATTTGCAGATTGTATCTTATTACCAATAAAATTTTTTGTACCTGTACCGATTAATTCAGTTGGCTGATTTTTTTTATATAACTCTTTAACTATGCCTGAAACTTGTAACTCATCCTCTGGAAAATAAGTGCTATTAGAATCTTGGAAGATCTGGGAATTTTTCTTCATTTCTGTGGACATGTACCCTTCCTTCCTCTGCACATTTTCTTAATATTGGATAAACTTTTCCAGGATTTAATAAATTTTTTTCATCTAGTACTTTTTTAATATCTAATTGTTGTTGAATATCGTTGTCATTAAACATTTCACACATTAGTTCTCTTTTTTCAATTCCAACCCCATGTTCTCCAGTTATAACACCTCCCAATCTCACACACATTTTTAAGATTTCAGCTCCAAACTCTTCTGTTTTTCTTAATTCCTCCTTGTTACTTCCATCAAACATTATTAAAGGATGTAAATTTCCATCACCTGCATGAAAGCAATTGGCTACAGGTAATTTGTATTTTTCAGATAGCATCTTTATTTCTAATAAAGCTTTAGCAAGTTTTCCTCTTGGTATGGATCCATCCATACAATAATAATCTGGTGCCAAGGCTCCACACGCTGGGAAGGCTGCTTTTCTGCCTGCCCAAAATGATAATCTTTCTTTTTCATTTTTACTCAGTTTTAAGCTTGAACAATTATTTTTTTCACAAATACTTCTGACTTGTTTTAATAATTCGTCTACCTCTGATTCAGTTCCATCTAATTCAACAATTAATAAAAGCTCAGCATCTCTTGGATAGCCTGCTTTACTAAAATTATCTGTAGCTTCTATTAATGCTTTATCCATTATCTCCATACCAGCAGGAACAATTCCACTTGAAATAATTTCAGTTGCAGCATTTCCACCCTCTTCAATTGTAGGAAAGCCTATCAATGCTGCCTTTACTACTTGTGGGTTTTTTAAAATTTTAACTGTTACCTCTGTAATTACTCCTAACAATCCTTCAGAGCCACATATCAATCCCATTAAATCGTATCCCTCTTGATCTAGAGTTTTTCCCCCAATTTTACAAATAGTTCCATCCATCGTAACAATTTCAACACCTAAGATATTATTAGTTGTTGTTCCATATTTTAAAGAATGAACACCCCCAGAGTTTTCTGCAACATTGCCACCTATTGAACATGCAAGTTGACTTGATGGATCTGGTGCATAATAGAAATTTTTATGTTGTACTGCATGCGTTATTCCTAAGTTTGTTACACCAGGTTGCGTAACAACACATTTATTTTCAAAATCTATTTCTATAATTTTATTAAATTTTCCAAGGCTTAATAGGATTGCGTCATTTAAAGGTAATGCACCACCTGAAAGTCCTGTACCCGCTCCTCTTGGTACAACTTTTATATCCTCTGCATGACAAAATTTTAAAATATCACTTACTTCTTCTGTATTTTCTGGCATCACAACTGCCAACGGTGTTTGTGTGTATGCTGCCAGTGCATCAGTTTCATACGGTTTAATTTCATCCGCATGACTTAGAACATTTTCTGGGTTTATAATTTTTGCAAGATTCTTAAAAATGTATTCTTTTTTTAAAATCGTTTCTTTATTAATCTTTGGCAGAACTAATTCACTCATTGGTCCTAACCTAGCATTTTTTTAATATTTTCCAATGCGTTAGATATGTTGTCTTGCGATGCTGCATAGCTAAATCTTACATAATCTATTGATGTTTTACCAAAAGCTGTACCTGGAACGATTGCCACTCCAGCTTCATGCATGCATTTTTTAGCAAATTCTGATCCATTCATACCAGTTCCAATAACTTTAGGAAATGCATAAAAAGCACCTCCTGGCATACTACATTCAATTCCTGGCAAACTATTTAGGCCCTCATGAATTAATTTTCTTCTCTTGTCAAATTCCTTCATCATTTCATGAATAGGCTCATCAGGGCCATCCAATGCAACAATACCAGCAAACTGTGCTGGGGCATTAACACATGAGAAGCTATTAATAATTAATTTATTCACATGCGGTATTAATTCTTCAGGCCATACACTCCAACCCATTCTCCAGCCTGTCATGGCATATGCTTTACTCCACCCGTCTAAAACAATCAATCTATCTTGCAGGTCAGGATAATTAAAAAATGTTGGCATTTCTTTTCCATCATAAATTTGTCTACTATAAATTTCATCACTAAGTATTGCTACATGTGGATACTTTTTAAGTCCTTCTGCTAAAACGTCAACAGTTGATTTTTTAACAAAACTCCCGGTTGGATTATTTGGATTAATCAAAATTAACAATCTAGTTTTGTCAGTAATCAAAGATAAGATTTTTTTAGGATCAAATTTTAAATCCTTGTCTTCAGTTAAATCATAAGGGACAGCCTTAGATCCGCTATAGTTAATCATGGATTCATAAATTGGAAAACCTGGAGTTGGATGAATAATTTCTGTACCTGGCTCACCAAAGCATTGAATGGCAAAATACATTGTTGGTTTTCCACCGGGCATAATTAGTACTCTTTCGGGATCAATATCTTTATTGTAAAGTTTTTTTATTTTTCTAGTAACTGATTGTCTGCACTCTAAGATTCCATTTGATAAAACATACCCATGATGACCATCATCTAATGCTTTCTTCCCTGCATCCACTATATGCTGTGGGGTTTTAAAATCAGGCTGACCTAAGCCTAAGTGAATCATTGGTTTACCTTGGGCTTCTAATTTTTTTGCTTCAGCTAGAATACTAAATGCCGATTCTGTTCCTAGTCTCTCTAAGCTCTTTGCTAATTTCATTTTATTTTTTTAAATTTTATTTTCTGTAAATTAGTTTTGAACTGTCTAATTCTTTTAAAGTCTTACAGCCCATTAATACCATATTTCTGTTAATTTCATCATGCATATTTTGCAACAGACGTTCTACACCTGGTTGACCTCCAGCACTTAATGCAAATAAAAATATTTTTCCAAAACTACATGCTGTTGCACCTGCTGCTAAAGCTTTCAGGACATGAGTTCCACGTTGCACACCACCATCTAAAATAATTTCAAGTTTATCTCCAACGGCTTCTCTAATTGCACTAACTTGATCAAAAGGAGATCTTGAACCATCTAATTGTCTTCCTCCATGATTTGAAATCATAATTGCAGTACAACCAATATCTATTGCTCTTTTTGCATCTTCTACTGACATTACTCCCTTGAGGGCAAATGGACCATTCCATTTTTTTACACAATACTCTGCATCTTTCCAGTTCATAGCTGGATCATATTGCTCATTAATGTATTCGATAACTGACTTTGAAATATTTGTACCCTTGTCTGTTTTATTTTTAACATTTGATAATTCAAATTTTTTATGGGTAAAGTAATTAAACACCCACTTAGGTCTCGTCGCAAAACTTAATAAACTTTGCAGTGTAAGTTTTGGGGGCGTAGTAAATCCAGTTCTATGGTCTTTTTCTCTGTTACCAGCAACCAGAGTATCAACTGTCAAACACATACCATCAAAACCAGATACTCTACATCTATTAATTAGATCATCTGTTATTGACTGATCTTTATGAATATAAAGCTGAAATAATTTTGGGCCGTTTGAAACAGCTGAAATTTCTTCAATTGTATTATTAGCCATAGTTGACATGCTATAAAAAGTTCCAAATTTTTCAGCAGCTCTTGCTGAAGCTTTATCTCCTTCATGATGATAAAGTCTTTGCATTGCAGTCGGTGAAAGAAAAATTGGCATATCAATTTTTTTTCCAAATATTTTTATTGATAAATCTGGTTTGCCTACGCTGCTAAGAACATTGGGAATTAAATCACAGTCATTAAAAGAATCTGTATTTCTTCTTAAAGTAATTTCATCATCTGCTCCACCATCAATATAATGAAAAATTGGAGATGGTAATTTTTTCTTAGCTAATTTTCTAAAATCTCTAAAATTATAACAATCTTTTAAATTCATAAAAATTTACTAAGCATTTTTAAAAAGTTAAACATATGGTAATTTATTGTATTGTTATTAAAAATTTTTAGAAAATGAAATTGTTTTATTGTCTACTCCTGGATTTTTGCCACCCTTGCCCCAATCATTATTTGAAATATGACTATAAGAAAAACCAATTTGCGAATTTTTAAGAACATTATAAGCAAGTTTAATTTCACTTTTAAATTCCAAGGCACTTCCTAAATCTTTTCCATTACCTGCATTATAATAACCTGGTGCAAAACTTGGTAAAATTTTCAAAGGCCCCATTCCATATTGACCTTGTACACCTGTGTACAAATAAATAGAGTTTTTATCCGTAATAAACCCTCCGCTAATTGGAGAAAATTTTCCTACAAAAGTATCTCTAAATAGAATTGGATTGTTATGCTCAAAACCATACAAGGTTGCCTTATCATCACCTTCTTTATCAATGGTATCAAAGGTGCCTGCATAAAAATCATATTTATGTCCATCCATATCTTTATTCTCTTCTGCTTTTGCAACAAAAGAAGATAAAGTTAAAGTTAGTACTAAGAAGATTTTATTACAAAAACTATTTTTCATTATTTTTTTTTATTGTTTTATATATTATTGCACCACCAAGTAAAAATATCAATAACGGTAATAGCCATAAAATATACGTATTTTTGTTTAATTCTGGATCATAAATTATCCAATCACCATATTTTTCTCTCAAAAAATCATATATTAACTCCTCTTCTTGTCCTTCTTTAATTTTTCTATCAACAATCAGTTTTATGCTTGAAGCAAAATCAGATTCTGAATCATAAACAGATTGTCCTTGGCAAATTAAGCAGCGAATATTTTTTAAGATTTTATTTTTTAATTCATCATTTTCTTCATCAGATTTTAGATAAGAAAAACCTGTGAATAAAAATACAATTATAAATATTTTTACAATTTTCATTTAATTATCAATTTTATTTCTTCTAGTATTTCTTTATTAATTGGGCCTATAATTTTTCTTAAGATTTTTTTATTTTTGTCAATTATGAAAGATTCTGGTACACCGTAAGCTCCTAATTCAACGCTCAAAGTGCCATCATTATCAATTATAATCTGAGAATAGGGATTTCCAAATTCATTAATAAATTTTTTTGCATTATCAAGGTTATCTCTATAATTTAAACCAATTATTTTAATCGACTGATTTTTACTTAATTCCATTAATAAAGGATGTTCTGTTCTACATGGGACACACCAAGAGGCCCAAATATTTACAATATAAAAAGTGTCTTCTCCAAAAATCTTTTGTGAATTTAGATAGGCACTTGAGTTAAAATCTTTTGCATCAAAAATAGGTATACTCTTTGTATTTTTAATTTTGGGTGCATAAGTATTTAAATTATCCAATCCTTTATAAAAAATAACAAAGCAAAATATTAAAAATGTAATTATAATTAATAAGTTAAAATTATTTTTCATATTTTTTTTTAAATAAACTCATTAACCCACCAAAACTTAATAGTAAAACTGAAATCCAAATCCAAATCATAAATGGCTTTACTTGATATCTAATATTAAAATATTCATTACCTTTTACAAGGTTCATTACTAAAAACTTATCTTCTAATAGTGTTGTTTTTATATCTGCTTCACTCGTAATAATTGCTGGCTGATTATAAATTCTAATTTCCGGTTTTAATTCAATAGTTTTTCCATTTTTATCTTTTATTTCAAAATATGCGATAATGCTGTTAAAGTTATCTTTCTTTCTTTCTTCTATCTTTTTAAAAAAAATTTCACCTTTACTATAAACATATTTTTCCCCAATTTTCATGTTGGTTATAGTTTCTGATGATAAGATACCGTTGAACAAAATGCTTAATATTAACAGGCTAAAACCAAAGTGTGCTAAGGATTGAGGGCCATTATTAAATTTTTTAATAAATAATTCCTTCAAAGTTGTAAAAAATAGAAAAAAAGCTGCTGAAACTAAAACTGTATAAAAAAGTAAATCAGTTGTTAAATTTTTAACTATAAAAAAAGTCAACATTATTGAAACTATAAATGTAATAATTAGTGAATTTTTGTTTTCAATTTTCGATTTGATCCATTTAAGCCTTGGTCCAAGGGACATAAAAAATAGAAGCGGTATTAAGAAAGGAACTATTAATCTTAAATAAAAAGGAGGTCCTACTGAAATTTTTTCACTAGATATTACATCTAGAAAAATTGGATAAACTGTACCAATTAAAACAACAGATAAAAAATACATCATAAACCAATTATTTATTAGGATAGAAGTTTCTCTACTTAACAAAAAAAAATTATTTTTACTTTTATTATTTTCTTTGTGAAATAAAAAAAATACCACTAAAGATAAAGAAATTAAAATAAATAAAAAAATTAATATGAAAATTCCTCTCGCAGGATCGTTTGCAAATGTGTGAACAGAATTTAATATTCCAGATCTAACCAGAAAAGTTCCACACATACTTAAGGTAAATGTTGCAATTGATAATATGACCACCCAAGATGTTAGATTGGCCCTTTTCACTAATACTATAATACAGTGTAATAATGCCGTTAGTGTTAGCCATGGCATTAAAGACACATTTTCAACTGGGTCCCAAAACCAAAAACCTCCCCATCCCAATTCATAATAAGCCCAAATTGACCCAAGCATAATTCCTATGGTTAAAAAAATCCAAGAAACTAAAACCCACTTTTTAATGTGCTGGCCCCATTCTTTGCAAATATAATTTTGAGTAACCGCTGAAAGTGATGAGGAAAATATTATTGATGTGCCTACATAACCTAAATACAAAATTGGAGGATGAATTGCTAAAGCTGGATCTTGTAAAATTGGATTAAGACCAAGACCCTCTTTAGGAATTGGAAATAAATAATTAAAAGGATTAGATGTAACAAGTACAAATAAAAAAAATCCAATAATTATTATTTGCTGAAATAATAAAGTTAGAATCCTATATTTCTTAGGTTGTTCTTTTGATTTAATTAAAAATAAAAAAATGAATAAGGTTAATACTAATAACCATAATAATAAACTTCCCTCATGGTTTCCCCATGTGCCAGAAATTTTATAAAATAACGGTTTAGTTGTGTGAGAATTATTAAAAACAGTCTCATTGCTAAAGTCTGAATTTATAAAAGATATGATTAAACTTAAGAAACTCACAACCACAAAGGTTAACTGTAAAAAAGATAAAGTTAATATATTTTGGTTAATTCTTTTATTGGTATTTTTAAAATCATTAATTGAAACACCACAAACTAAAAAAGAAATTAATAACCCTAAAGTTAATGAGTAATAACCTATCTGATTGGCAAGCAATTTATTTATCTCCTATGGCTTCTTTTACTTCTGGGGGCATATAGTTCTCATCGTGTTTTGCTAAAATTTTAGTAGCTAAAAAATAATTCTTATCCCTTAAAAAACCTTCAGCAACCACTCCTTTTCCTTCAGCAAATAAATTTGGAATAGCCCCAACATAAATAACGTTAATCTCATTTTTAAAATCAGTAATAATAAACTTAACTTCATTAGAATTTATAAAAATTGATTGTTCTTTGACCATTCCACCTACTCTTATCTTGTTTTTACTTAATTCTATTAAAGATTTTATTTCAGATGGTGATTGAAAATATACAACGTTATCCTTTAATGATTGTAAAATTAAAAAAACAGTTAAAATTACTGAAGTTAAAATTAAAACTAAAAATAAAAATCGTAATTTAACTTTTTTACCATACATGGTTTACTGGTTAAATATTTGATGTATTAGATAATATTTCTCTATTAATATTTTGTAATCTTGCAGCTTCAGCCTTCTCAACATTTAGAGAACCAAATTTAGAAGCAAATCTTTTTTGCTCTTTTGAAAGTTGTAACTTAGTTACATAATATAAAGATGTAAAACTAATCAATGTGAATGAAAAAGCTGACCACACATAAGTCCCATATCCATTCATTGAAATTATTTCATTTATCATAATCTATCTAATCCTTTATTTTTAACTTTTATCAGTTCAGTATTATATTTCATCAAAAAAATGAGTAGCGAAAAAAGAGCAAATGCCGCAGTCATAATACCCAATGGAATTAACATTGATACGTGAATTGCTGTCTTGGCTGACAAAATATTAATTGAAGATGGTTGATGAAGGGAATTCCACCAATCAACTGAAAATTTAATAATAGGAACGTTTATTAATCCTAAAATTGCAATCAAAGAAGTGACTTTTATTACTTGTTCTTTATTCTCATAAATTCTCCAAGCTAATAGATACATGCCATAAAACAAAGCTAGAATTAACATGGAAGTAATTCTTGCATCCCAGGCCCACCAAGTTCCCCAAGTAGGTTTGCCCCAGATTGATCCTGTAACTAATGCTATAATTGTAAATACAAATCCAGAGGGTGCTAAGCTTTTAGCAATTAAGGCAAAATTTTTATTTTTAAAAACAAAACTTCCAACAGATAGCAAAGCTAAACTTGAAAATATTCCAAGTGATATCCACGCAGCTGGTACATGAACATACATAATTCTTACTACATCACTTTGTTTATAATCTTCCGGAGACAGAACAAGTGCTTCTGTTAAACCAATTGTTAAAACAACAATAAATAAAAATAATACATATTTTGGAGCCTTAGAGGTAATTGCAAAAATTTTATTTGGTTCAAAAGATTTAAACATTTTTAAATTGTATATATTAAAAAAAGATAATTTAATTTTTATTATAGGAGATCATCCTGACCAAGAATGCAGAGGGAGTCAATAATATGAAAAAGTTATTTAACATTCCTGGTCAGAACACAAATATAGATAACAAGCATATATGTCTAAGATTTGAATTAATTGTGTTTAAAAAAAGAATTAATTAGACGGCTTAAAATAGCTAGAACCTTTTTTTCCAGAAAAAATTTCCTCAATTAAAGGGTGTTTGATAGCATCCTCAGAATCGTCCATAAGAAGATTTTGCTCTGAAACGTAAGCCTCGTAAGTAATTTCATCATTTTCAGCCAGTAAATGATAAAAAGGCTGATTTTTTCTTGGACGAACATTCTTAGGAATAGATTGGTACCATTCTTCAGAATTATTAAATTCAAAATCTACATCATAAATCACACCTCTAAACTCAAAGTGTTTATGTTTTACAATGTCACCTATTGAAAATTTAGCTTTTTGAATTGCCATAACTATTAATATGGGGATTAAAAAATAAAAATCAATAAAAAAATATAATTGTTTTTTTATTATGTTAATATCTGTCAAGTGAATAAATCATTTCTTAAATTTGCAACAGACTTTGGGCCTTTGGCTATATTTTTTTATTATTATTATAATAATGATAAAAATTTGTCAGTTGCTATTCCACCACTTATAGTTGCAACATTAATAGCATTAGCTACTGTTTGGTTTTTTGAGAAAAAGATACCAATGATGCCTTTAATAAGTGGTATCTTAATTACATTCTTTGGTGGTCTTACAATCTATTTTAATGATCCAATTTTTATTTATGTGAAACCTACAATTATAAATATTTTATTTGCTCTTGCTTTATTTTTTGGAAAATATTTTACAAATGAGCCTATCCTTAAAAAAATAATGGGAAAATCAATTTCTTTAACCGACGTGGGTTGGAAATTATTAAATAAAAGATGGATGATCTTTTTTCTTAGTCTTGCAATCTTAAATGAGTGTATCTGGAGAACACAAACAGAGGAATTTTGGGTTAACTTCAAAGTATGGGGAATGTTGCCAATAACTCTAGTCTTTACCTTATTTCAGGTGTCGCTAATTAATAAATATAAAATTAATGAATAGAAATCTAAAACTTGTCGTTAATAACCCACATAAACAAATAGAAGAAAGACAATTTTTTGAAAAAAATGAACTTAAGGTTATTTTAGATTTATATGCAAAAATGGTGTCTGAAGGATCGTGGAAAGATTACGGTTTGAATATCTCTAACAGACAAGTGAGTTTTAGTGTTTTTAAAAATGCTGCAGAGAATGTTTTATACAAGATTTGTAAAAACTTTAAGCCAAGTAATAAAAGCCTAAAATATTTAATTACAGACTCTAATGGTAAAGTTTTAAAAAATTCTTTTGATTTAGAAATTTTAATTAAAAATACTAATTGGAAAAACCTTAAGAAATAAAAAGACTAACGTCTTTGGCCAAATAATCTTAACAACATTATAAATAAATTTATAAAATCTAAATAAAGAGTTAGAGCACCCATTACAGCTTTTTTACCCATCAACTCACCTGTATCACTTGCTGCATACATATTTTTAATTTTTTGAGTATCATAAGCAGTAAGGCCTACAAAAATTAAAACGCCTAAAATTGAAATCACAAAATCCATCATTGTAGATTTCATAAACATATTAACAACAGACGCTACAATAATTCCAATTAGACCCATCATTAAGAAAGATCCTAATTTTGTAAGATCTCTTTTGGTTGTGTAGCCATACAAGCTCATTGCACCAAAAGTGATTGAAGTAATAAAAAATACTCTGGTAATACTAGCACCAGTATAAGTTAAAAATATTGAAGATAATGAAATTCCCATTAACGATGCAAAAACCCAAAAAGTTGTTTGAGCTGTAGATGCTGCCATTTTATTAATTTTAGCACTCATGTAAAAGACAACTCCTAACGGAGCAAGCATTACGATCCATTTAAAACCTGAAAGAAAAATTGTATTTCCTAAACTTGTTAAGGCAACAATTGATCCATTGGCGTCTGTTACCACAGACAGTTTAAAAAATATTAAAGATACTAGTCCAGTTAATAAAATACCTGAAGCCATGTAATTATAAACTTTAAGCATATACGCTCTTAAACCCTCATCCATTACTACCGTTGATTGTTGGGCTTCTTTTACTTTGTTTAGTAAATTTTGTTTATTGAATATCATGGCTTATATATAATAGCCTTTTACTATTATTTCAAGATGTCTTAATAAGGTTAAAATTATTATGAATTACAAAAAATTAGGAAATACCGATCTAGAAGTAAGTACTATCTGTCTAGGAACCATGACTTGGGGTGAGCAAAACACTCAGAATGAAGGTTATGAACAGATGGACTACGCCTTAGACCAAGGTGTGAATTTTTGGGATACAGCAGAAATCTACTCTATACCTCCAAAACAAGAAACATTTGGAGATACAGAGGTAATTATTGGAAATTGGTTTGAAAAAACTAAAAAAAGAGAAAAAGTGATTTTAGCTTCTAAAGTTTGTGGGCCCATGAGAGAGTATGTAAGGGGTGGTGGAAATCAGTTTGGAGAAAAAAATATTACAGAAGCACTAGAAGGAAGTTTGAAAAGGTTAAAAACTAATTACATTGATTTATATCAGTTGCATTGGCCAGAAAGAAAAACTAATTTTTTTGGCAAACTAGGCTATGAACATGATGATGGTAACGAGTGGACTCAATTTGAGGATATTTTAGGAAATTTAAAAAAGTTTATTGATCAAGGAAAAATAAAACACATTGGTCTATCCAATGAAACTCCATGGGGATTGTCTAAATATTTAGAATTATCAAAAGAGCAAAAACTTCCAAGAATGCTTTCAGTTCAAAATCCATATAATTTACTTAATAGAACTTATGAAATTGGGCTTGCAGAAATGTCCATCAGAGAGAAAACTGGTTTATTAGCATACTCTCCTTTGGCTTGTGGTTATTTATCCGGAAAATATAGAAATAATCAAATGCCAAAAGGCACAAGAATTGAACGTGATGGGGAGTTTTGGACAAGATATAATAAACATAATTCAAGTAAAGCAGTAGATGCATACTACGAAGTCGCAAAAAAACATGGTTTGGATTTAGCTCAAATGTCTTTAAAGTTTTTAGAAATTCAACCTTTTGTAACTTCTGTTATTATTGGTGCTACAACCATGGAACAGTTGAAAATAAATATAGAAAGTGTAAATATAAAATTAACAGACGAAATTATTAATGAAATTAATGAAGTACAGGCTATATACCCAAATCCATGTCCATAATTAAAAAATTTATATTTATAATATTCTTAGCTACTTTTGCTAATCAGGTTAATGCTGAAGAGGTAAAAAAAATGGGCACTCATAAAGATTGGGAAACATACATAATTAATAGTGAAAGAGGAAAAGTTTGTTTTGCACAGTCTATGCCTGTGTTGCAATCTCCCAAAACGAGTGTTCGAGAAGCAAGATTATTTATTAGTTTTAGACCAGGAGAAAATATAACTAACGAAATAAGTGTTACCAGCGGATACGAATTTAATAATAAAAATTCTATTACAGCTACATCTGGAAAAAATAAATATAAATTTGATATTGCCCAAGAAAGTTTTGCTTGGATGACAAGTAATAAGCTGGAGAAAAAAATGATAGGCATTATGCAAACGGGATCTAGAATTATGGTTACTGGTTATAACCAGCAAGGATCACAAACTATAGACCACTACTCCCTATTGGGCTTTACCAAAGCATATAAAGCTACCAAAGCAAACTGTAGCTAAATAAATGAAACCAAAAAAAAAAATTGTACTCGCTTACTCGGGTGGGTTAGACACATCAATTATTTTAAAATGGCTTCAAGAAAATTATGAAGCAGAAGTTATTTGTTACACAGCTGATGTTGGTCAAGAAATTGATAGAAAAAAAATTATAAGAAATGCTAAAAAATTAGGTGTTAAAAATATAATCATTGAAAATTTGAAAGATATTTTCGTAAAAGATTATGTCTTTCCAATGCTCAGAGGACATGCAATTTATGAAGGTGTATATTTATTAGGTACTTCAATTGCAAGGCCATTAATTGCAAAACGTCAAATCGCTGTTGCAAAAAAATTTGGCGCTTATGCTGTTTCACATGGATCAACAGGAAAAGGAAATGACCAAGTAAGATTTGAATTAGGCTATCACTATTTTGGTCCAAAAATAAAAATTATTGCACCTTGGAGAATATGGAAATTAAACTCTAGAACAGATTTAATTAAATATGCAAAAAAAAATAATATTCCTATTCCTACAGATAAAAAAGGTGCACCACCTTTTTCTATTGATGACAATTTATATCACACCTCAACTGAAGGTAAGGTTTTAGAAAATCCAAAGAATGCGGCTCCTGAATTTCTTTTTCAAAGAACAGTGTCCCCTGAAAAAGCACCTAACAAAACTTCATTTGTAACTATAGGGTTTAAAAATGGAGATCCTATAACAGTTAACGGTAAAAAATTATCTCCAGGAAATTTGCTAGAAAAACTCAATATAGTTGCTGGTAAAAATGGAATAGGTAGAGTTGATTTGGTTGAGAATAGATTTATTGGAATTAAATCAAGAGGTGTTTACGAGACACCTGGTGGAACGCTATTAATGTCCGCTCATAGAGCAATTGAGTCAGTTACTCTAGATAAAAAAACTATGCATAAAAAAGATGAAATTATGCCAAAATATGCAAAACTTATTTACAATGGTTACTGGTATTCAAAGGCAAGATTTAAACTTCAAAAAATAGTAGATCTTGGAAAAAATAAAGTAAACGGGTCTGTTAAGCTTAAATTATATAAAGGCAATATCACCATAATGTCTAGACAAACAAAAAGCAGTGCTTATTCAATGAAGAAAGTCTCTTTTGAAGAAAACAAAACCTTCAATAAATCAAACATAGAAAAATTTATTAACTTCCACAAAAAACAGCTAAAATAATTTTAAAATTTAATTAAAGATTAATTACTACAATGTTTAAAGAGCTTATTTACATTAATTATTTATATTTGAAACCTACTCAAAAACACAAAATAAAATAAGCTGGTTAATAAAACTTAAATTGTATAAAAAGAAAATAATTTTGAATTAAATAAAAAAAATTATGTTTAGTTTTTTAAAAAAAAAGAAAAAAAGAACAATATTTACCTTCATAAACAAGATAAAGAAAAAACAACACTTGCATGCTGGAGATGATCATTACAGAGCATACATTGGACCACCTAAAGATTACGATTTAATTAGTGCTAGTGTTTTTAATCTTTTGACATGCTTTGGATTAAAGGAAACTCATAAAGTTTTGGATATTGGATGTGGATCTCTAAGAAATGGAAGGCTTATTATACCCTACTTAGATAAAAATAATTACTATGGAATTGAACCAAATGAATGGCTTATACGAGATGGAATTAAATACGAAATTGGAGAAAGTATTTTAAAAATAAAAAAACCTAATTTTTCATTTACAGATTACATACCAAATAATTTTAATAATTTTGACTTCGTCTTTGCGCAGTCAATTTTTTCTCATACGGGACTAGATTTATTTGAAAAATATATTGAAAGTGTGTCACTAAAAATAAAATCTAATGGAATTTTTTTATTTACATTTTTAAGTTCTGAAAAGGATGATGCTTATAAAGGGTGGTTGTATCCAGGCTGCACTTCATTTAAAATTGAAACTATAAAAAATATTGGAAAAAAGTTTAACTTTTATTCAAAACCAATAAAATATTTTCACCCCAGACAACAATGGATGATTTTCTATAAGGATGAATCAATTTCTAAATTTTTAGAGAAAGAGGATATCAGTTGGAATAACCGTTTAAATCTAGAAAACAAAAATAATTAATTTTTAAAGCATGAAAATAAAGGTATTTGCTGACACAATTTGTGGGTGGTGTTTTATTGGTCAGACAAGGTTAAATAAAGCTTTAAAATCTTTTCCTGAAACTAAGTTTGAGATAGAGCATGTCCCATTTCAATTAAATCCTGACATGCCCAAAGAGGGAATTGAAAGAAGCAAGTACTTAGAAATAAAGTTTGGTGGAAAAGAGTTTGCTCAACCGATGTATAATCAAATGACCAATGAAGCTAAAAAGGAAGATCTTAATTTTAATCTAGATAAGATAAAGAAAACACCCAATACTGTATTTTCTCACTTATTAATAAAATTAGCCGAGCAATCTAATGTGCACAACGAAATTAAAGAAAAAATCTATCAATCATATTTTATTGAGGGTTTTGATATTGGAGATAAAAAAATCTTAATTAATATTGGAAAAGAATTTAATATTAACGCAGATGTAATTAATAATTTTTTTAATTTAAAAAATGTAGAAGAAGTTAATTCATATATTTCAGTTGCAAGAGAAAAAGAAATTAATGGAGTGCCTTTCTTTGAGATAGGGGCAAATTTTATTTCAGGTGCTCAAAGCTCTGCAAATTTAGAAAGTGTAATAAAGTCCAATTTAAGCTAAAAAACTAAAGGACACTTTAACCTTTGCCTTTAACGTATAAATATCTATTCTAGTT
>Ga0209709_10001722_pt1 | contig 19904 bp, 22 predicted proteins | sample ArcticOcean_MG_C_2_FD_187435 | JGI IMG/M metagenome (GOLD analysis project Ga0209709, IMG submission 187435) | Marine microbial communities from western Arctic Ocean - ArcticOcean_MG_CB4_136 (SPAdes) (version 2) | ecosystem: Environmental > Aquatic > Marine > Oceanic | place: Arctic Ocean... | reverse complement strand
CAGTGGAGGTAGAAGAGGAGGAATTCATGTCTGCCGTCTATTCGGGTGAAGAGGCTTGAAAAGTATCTGAGCCTTCCCCTGCCAGCCACCATATTGGTCACGAGAGGCCAAGAAATGGTATGTACAAGGATCGCTCGCCGACCAAAAAATACATTGGTCAGTATTTGACAAAAGAAACCCGTAAAAAAATCAAAAAATATTCGGGATGGTTTCCTGCGTGTGCACAACGTGTCAAATCGGCACCAAACCATTTTGCCACAAATCTGTATACTATTGGTGATGGAATTAAATTAAAATTACAAAAAAAAGACCAATTTTTAAATAAAATAATAACTATTCTAAAAAAATAGCTTTATTGATAATTCGATAAATCATCAACCCGGAGTTGTAAAAGGAAATGGTCACAAGTATTCCATTTACAATTCAACGGTGACCGGGTCAGTACGGGACATGTGCTCTGCATTGCAAAGGCCTGAGACGTAAATATATTTCAAAGCATATTGCAAAGCATTTCAAAATAATTCCATTATTCGAAGCACCCACGGGCTCCAGGCGGATTTCGACCCCCATATTCGTCGAATTCTCGAAGTCTTTTGTCGATTTCAAATCGACAAAAGCTTCCGCCGGACAGCTTCGGACTATATTCGCCGGTTTTGTCGATTTCAAATCGACAAAAGCTTCCGCCGGACTGCTTCGGACTATATTCGCCGGTTTTGTCGATTTCAAATCGACAGAATTTATTGGTCGTCAGATTTGTCGATTTGAAATCGACAAAAGACTTCGAGAATTCGACGAATATGAGGGGGTCGAAATCCGCCTTATGAGAAATCGAAGTCTTTCGAAAATGGAAATTTTTAATTCAAATGAATATTAAAGAAGGTATTTCGAATAAAATGCCGACCAACTTTGATCATGTACTTGCTCAAAATACTCACACGTGGACTTTTAGAACGCAGAAACTATCCAAAAATGGATTTTTGAGTCTGGTCCTATTCGAAAGGCCATTTCAGCCAAAAAATCTTCCTTGTTTGAGTCTAGGTGGGGTTCGCAATTGATTATGGTGCATTTCCTTGGCGCGCCGACACCATCAGGCACAACAGTGAGCAAATATCTCATAAAGTGTTCAGGACTTTTGGGCGCGGCCTTTTTTAGAGAAGCCCATGGGCCTTTGTAACTCATTTTACCCATGATTTAAACATTTATACCACAAAAATATAATTCATATGTTGAACTTATGTCATTTTAAAACGATTTAAGATGATTTAACATAATTGACCACACCATGAATACTCAAGATCCCGATATACCCCCACCAAAAGAACAATGGCGCTTCATATATGAAGACCTCGTGGAACCAAAATTACCTCAATACCCAATGGGGTATTATTTGAATAAATACACGAGAGAAACAAAATCATTTGAAGACGGAATAGCATCGATTATCGGGAAAGATGACGAGTTATATGTATATAATCAATGGTACTTCGAACAATAACTATAGAATATCCAAGGTAAAACAGTCATCGGAGTTTGATTTTTGTACGTATATAAGTGTATTATATCCATTAAAATGTTTCGCCAATTTCTTGCAGCAGAAGCTCAGAAGAAAACGCCTGCAGATGAGCAATATATAGAAGAACTATCCAATGTTCCGACCCCATATAATTTATTCCGGAAAGAATGGAACAAGGAGGCCGTAAAGAAACGTTTTGTGACCATACACAACGAAAAAATAGATGCCATCGAAGCTAAACACAAGGAAGAATTGTTAAAACGAAAAATATACATAAGAACATTCCAAAAAGGCGCTTCTGTATCTGGTCTCGACAATGGTTTCGATAGTTATGAAGTCTACGGACCTGTCGTAAAGATCTTGTATTTTACAGAGAAAGAACTGGCCAAGTTAAAGGCAAAGGGCAAAACAACGGTGTACGCCGATGGTACCCCGCTATTGTACAAATCATTGAAGACTCAAGATGGTAGAGGGTTTAGCTACCCATTTCGTGGGAGCATTCTGGAAGATTACGATGGTTATGTGGGTAAGTATACGAGATATAGAAGTACCTTTGGTAAGGTGTGGTATTCACCGCTTGAAGCCGACCCAAGGCCCCCCTCTGATCCACAAGCGGGCAAAACGTTTGCGGAACTTCATAGAGGTATACAAGGTATTTAGCGCGATGGCGTGCCTCGGCCAGATTACACTGTAGACATACGTGCTACAGTTTCACATCTTTATGTGTCGTAATGTGCAACATTTCATAAAACGAAACTGATGGTTTCCAATAATAATAATAGTAAGAATCCACGTGACGATTCTCCTACAAACCCTACATAAGCTTTAACTATCAAACTTTAATTTTTTGATTGAAAATGTATCGGTATTATATTTTTTTCCGAACTAATTCGTACTATATATAAGTTCAACATTATACTATCTTGCAATGTTGTTGCAAATACTGTTTTTTTCTTTAACAGTAGGGGCAGTTCAACAACCTGCAAAGACACATGAATCACCATTGTCACCTGAATCATTGTCAGCTCAACTCAAAAAATCGTGCATTGCCCATCGTACCCAATTCGATGAACTGACAAAATTACAAACGCAACTGACTTTGGATTTATTTTTTGGCGCATTCAACATCCCCATGCTTCCGGCCGGTGGAACTCTCTTGGGTACTATACGGCACCGATTACTATGCGCACCATGGGACGATGATTTAGATTTTAATATACCCACGGACGAATACGATCGTTTGCTGGGCGAAAGCACACCCATGCGAACCAATTCCAAACATGTCATCGACATCAGTGACCAAGAATTGGGACGTCACTTTGCAAATCAGATCAGAACCGGCTTTAGATGCCATTACGTACGTGAAAATGGACAAGTCGTGCCACCGCACAAACACTGCCCCAAAATTGTGACTCTTGCCATAGAAGACCCTGGACCACTTTCCACAAACGAAGAAGCGGTGTTTTTCCATCAATATTTTAAAGGATCCCGTCGTTTAATTGATACCAGATTCCATAAAAAAAGGTTGCGTTTAAATGATACCAGATTCCATATAAAAAGCTTGAAAGATGTACGCACGATATGTTTGTCTCTGTTGTTTTTAGAATTTGGGTTTTTAAACGTTCTTGTCCACGAAGAATGCACATCAGTAGGGATGCCAGCGATTAAAGTGACCGACATTTTCCCTTTGACCTTTACTACCTATGGATGGACTTGTCCAGCCAAAGATTATGCCAGTGGTGTGGCTTCAAAAGCATGTGCCGCCCGTGCCAATTATGCTCAACCGATAGTCACTTCGACCGCACGAATGATGACCGTGGAAAACGGGGGCAATGGAGATGGCATTCGTTTGTTGGTTCCGAAAGATGTGTACTCGATTTTTTTTCTAAAAGGCAATTACGGCGACGACGTGTTGAAACACGCAATGGTGTGTCCTCACTTTCTGTATTCCCGTTATTCAAAATGTGCCGAAGCAGTCAAACCGATCTCAATGGTTCAAATCCGAGCGTTAATGTCCGAAATACCCGAATGTTACGGTTACGACGGGGACGGGACAACCGTGTATTCTCTGACCGACAAATCGAGCAATGGTGAGAGCCATGTTGAAGAAATCACTAAATTGCGCGATCAAATGTATTTGCGTGTGGCTCAGTTGTCCATCATGGACAAACAAGAAGACGAACGATATTGGAAACCTTTGTATTATTACGAAAATGTAAAACTCTCAGTGACAACACCCATTATTAGAGGTTTAAGCAACATCGTAATTAGAAGAAAAAAAACATTACCGGCACCAGGGATTTTAAGACTGGCAAATGTCAAAGGGAAATTGTTTTGGACCGACGACGACCCGATTTTGTAAAAATTTACTTTATTGATGACCAACAAACTTTTAAAATAGACTAAAACTTTTAAAATATTTTGTTTTGGGCGTGACTTTGTTTTTAAAATATTATGGACTTGATGACAAAAACTTTTAAAATATATTCGATTGATTCGTTACTTTCTTAAAAATATTTTTTAAAAATATTTTTATCTACTATTTAAGTTGTTGTAGTCAAATTGATGACAAAATTTCCTCGATTTAATTCAAAGGATGCATGGTTGGATAGTGCTGGTCGCCAATGGGTGTTTGTGGGTCGTTTGCCCGAATGGGAGGCGCTCGACAATTTTGTGGGCATAGGCTGTTTTATTTTGAGTAAGGATGTCGATTTTCCCGAGGAGGAGGATTATGTGACAATTTTCCGCGGTGTTTCCAAGCTTGTGAGCGTTGAAGAAAAGAGGCTGATGTCTTTGCTGGATGCGACGATGGATTTAAATGTTTAGTGTTGGTGTCTGAAGTATAAAGTGTCCTTGCGCGCCACCGAAATGTCTGTGATTCGTTATGGAATGTTGAGTTTTGTGGTGATTTGTTTTTTATTGCAGGTGCGTAATTTCAATCGATATCGTGTGGATCATCGTCGTAAGCACGACGAGGCGTTGACGTATTTAAATTCTGACGTGTGTATGGATGCGGTGACTCGCGCCCAATTGGGTACGTTTAATTTGTGTGAGAAAGCTTCGCATATTGTGAATGAAAATCCTAGTTCTGCGGCTTTTTACGACATATTGAACGATTGGTATCCGTGTGGTCACGGGCGTTGTGAGGGTGCTTTGGACTGGATAGTGGCAAATTTGCATTGGTTTGTGATTCTGATTTTATTGATTGGTATGATGTTTTATTTCAAGTGGGTGGAGCATCAGCGCGATATATTGTATACAAAAATGCGCTTGCCAACGAGGCTCATGGCTCCAGTGGAACATGTCGATTAGGAGTATTTAATGCATTCGTATTGCTTTAGATATGAATTCTTGGGAAACGCACAAAGTTGAGTTTGCTCCTGCGGAAGGTCTCGAAAAGAATGAGACGTCTATCCGTGTTTTGGATAAAGGTCTAGACGATGGCGCTGAGATAGTGGAACAGATTGAGGGCCGAATTGAGACTTTGGACGAACCTGATATGGATGATTCTCAATTTGTGTATGTTCGCAATGAATTAACCAATAAGGTAAAAGAAGATCCTGGTTATAAATTTTTGATGATGGTGTCTGCATTTTCTCGTTTGCGATTGGGTAATATGATTCGTGAGCAGGGTGACCGTCTTGCGCGCGGGCGTGAACATGCTTGTGAGAATGCATGCGCTGCTCCCGAATCTGATAATAAGAAGTGGTTGAATATTCCTGAAGTAACGGGTGTGGTACAGCTTTCTTCCCAAGTATTTGGCCATATTAAGGAAGCGGAGATGATAGTGCGTAATCGTTGTGTGGACATTTCATTGAAGGAATTGGTTGAGAATCCTTTGTATGCGACTCAGTTTGCCCGTTTAGTGGGCATTCGTATAATATTGTCTGGTGTGTTGACGGGTCTTGGTAATCGTCGGGATCGTTCATTTCAGCGATTGCATATGGAGCAGCATATGATTTTGAAGTTGTTTCCGGAAACGAGTAGTTTGCGTTACGATTGGACTAGGCCTGTCCCATCTAGATAAGCTAAAAAAGAATAAAATGTTTAATTATTTGATCAGTTTCTCTACAAGATCTTTGTAAAGACTTTTGGGTATCTTGAGACGTCCATTTTCGACGAGTTTCGGATTAAATATTTGAATTCCTGGATAACTGACCTGAATTTGTTGAATATTTTCCATGAGTTTTCGTAGAACCGGGTGTTGTATATCGACTGGAGCGGTGATAAAAGATTGCGCCGTGGAGACATGTTCTGAGTTTGGCGTGAGCGAAAGAATGTCTGTCGGCGACATTGCGTCTCTGACTTGGTCGGATGGAGAGAATCTGGCCGTGTTCATGGTCAACGAATCTCTGAATGACAATTCGTATGCATCTTCCATTTCTCTGATTTTGGACCCGGTGATCGAGGGAGGCGTCATGACATTTGCGTTGAACACGAGCGCTCCGTCCCAAGAACATGCCTTTTCGATTCTTGCACAGTTTTGTGGCGACATGTCGGACCATGAGTAGTATCCGCTCGCTTGGCCCAAACTGGCTGGCAAAAATCGGACGGATTCGTTGTTGCATTTGTATGTTCTGTATCCTCCCAGTGCTGAAGATTTGATCAGATTAATTCCTTTGCTTTGTTTGACCACGTTGTTGGTGAAATAGACGGAGGATGAATCGGACAGAACGGAGTGCGTCGTGTCCGAATAAATGAGTTCGGCGGATTTGGTAATTCCTTTGGCGATATCGACTCTCATTTTCTCGGTGGCGCTGACAATACCATCGCACTCTCCAAAAGACATTCTTTTCCATTGTTTATCGATATCTCCGGCAGTAGCTCCCGTGTTCAGCCATTTTTGGTAAAGACCGTGAAGGGATTCGGTCGCCGAAGTATCTACAATGACGTGATGTTGGACGGTTTCACATCCAAAGTCGTCGGCAAGCGAGCTCGTGTACGCGCCGATGGACGAGTGAAGTCCGTCGGGTGATAGTTTGGACAAGGCACCTGCAGAAATGACTCTTTTCACTTGAAATACCGAACGTCCAGAGGCAATTTCTGGATGAAACCAAGATTGGTCTTCTATAGACATGGTGTATTGTTTGTCTACTTGGACGACAATCCCTTGTACAATGGGTCGTCCATGTTTAAGAGTGGCCAGTTTGTCAATCGAAAAGTTGGCCAGTACATGTACGTTCTTAACGTGTTCAGATTGGACTTCCAATCTGTCCAATACATGTTGAAGGGCTTTTGTGGTTTGAGGATCGGAAGACGCGAGAGGTGATTTATCAATGGCGATTGTCATTTTTATTTAATCAATCATATTATATAGGGTGTTTTCGTTGATTGGTGTCCTGGCCAAAGCGGACCATTCATTATCCCATGCAGACCATAGTGCACTGTCCACGGAAATTTCATGGGCTTGGGACCTACACTGTTCGTCATAACAGCGTTGAAAAACGCGCCTCTCTAATGGTTTGATGATAAACCATATATTATTACCTTTGTGACATCTTCCGGCGATGGCACATTGTTTTGATTTGGTCGAGACCATATAGTGGCCGTTCGATGTCATACTTGTTTTATGCCAGTATACAGAACCGTTGGTTATATTGTCTAGATGTTGGACAATTCCCCTTAACATGGGACATATGGTGGTGGCGGGTGGTTGGTATCCGGCTGACGCTCTGACCCGTCTCCATCGGCCTTCCGTATTGTAAAAAAGATCAAACGGAGAAACCGAACACGACATTGGTTCTGAATCGTCTATTTCCAAACATTCGAAAAATGTCGCTTGACGACCTTGCACCAAAAGTTCATGCCATTCGCGCCGCCCTTTTAGGACGCGCGCCGAACCGAATTTAGACGAACCACAGACTCTGAACATGCGATTTTTAGTGTAAATTGCCGTATCGATGGCACGTTCGCCGGTGGCCAGTACCAACCGTCGAATAAAGGCCCCTACATGATAGACATTTTGGAGCCAGACGTTTGTGACGATGATATGCCATGAATATTTTTGTTGCGAGCACGAGTCTAAAATCTCAATGTCGGGTTCTACATTGAATTTGTGCAATATTCCGGCCCGAAGCTGTATACAAAGACTGTCTATATCGACAGGCCTGTCCGAATCGATGTCTAAAAAAATTCTGCTCGGCCTGTCCTCTAAAAGACATTCATACCAATGGGGCGATTGTATTTTAGCGTATTCTGCCTTTAAATTTTCAATGGTATCTACTCGAAACACTTTTTGGCCACTTTTCGAGAGATCCTCCGCGATGATCATTGTAAAGTCTGAGAGTTGAACCAGGGCATCTTGTAAACGACGAAACATTTTTTATACATATTGATATGACTAACAAAATTATCTTATTCCTATCTTATGAAGTACTGCATGATTTAACTTTTGTCACTTATATAAGGGGCGATTCTTCCCAATAACAAAAACCATGTCCAGAATTCAACGCCCAGTTAACGTAACCACAACGTCCGCCGAAGGTAAAGAACTAACCCCTTTGACCACCGCCGCGATGACGCCCAGTGCGGATTCGCCCAAAGAAGATTTCACCACCAGAGTCGTCTTTGAATCCAATGCCACTGCCAAGCAGATGGAGCACGGTGTCATTGTCCAGCTCTCCAATGCCTCGCACGTTTTCTCCGGGAACGGCGAAGTCGATGCCAGCAAAGGCATTCTTACTTCAGTGACAGTCAAGTCCATCTACTCGGACTGTTCCGAACCAGTCACCTTTGCCCTCAATCTCTTTAACTCGTCAGAAAAGGAACCGGCGATCAAGAACAACGAGGGATGGCTCCACACCCCCCAGAAGACAGATTTCGGCACCGAAGCGATGGCCAAAGACGCCAACGGCTACCGCAACCTCTTGGCTGTCATGCCCTACGAAAAGTCGCGCGCTGAATTGAATGTCTACGAGCCCAACGAGATTGCTTCAGATCGTTACATTGAACAATACGGTAATTGTAGTACCGAAAATCTCTACGACGGGGTTGTCGCATTTCCCGGGGAACAGTACTACCTTGTTTCACAGGACCATGTTGTCCTCAACGTCATTCGCCAAAACTGGGAGCAGCTCGGTATTAACGTCGATAACGAAGCTCGCTTCAACGGCAAATATGTCCAGGTCCCGGCACACGTCTTTGATCGCGTGATCAACGACCTCCAGTCACACGTCCTTGCCCGTATGCCCTTTACCGACCTGAACGACGTCCGCGCTAAGTTTACCAGCAAGCCCACGGGCCATTACACCGACACTCACCCGGACGGAGCCGAAGGCATGTACAAGGTCTGCGTTGAGCTCCAAATGAACTACCAGTTCCCATCCCCGAAAGAGGAAGTAGACGAAGAGTAAATTTAGTATTTAAATAAAACATCAAATTTTATATAATGAATATTTGCATCCATTGTGAACAACAAACTTACAAAAATAATCTATGTCGCACATGCTTCCAAAAAAACGGATATCACTGCACTTGGCCAAACTGTCTCAGACCAGTATTCACTCTCACTCTATGCAGAACACACTACAGACACATCAACGTCAATTGTGCACACCAGAATTGTAACAGACCTTCCTATTGCAAACAAATATGCGCACACCACTACAGAAAAAAAGAATTTTTGCCGATCAAATCGTGCCAAGTGTGCCAACGTCCAGAATATATGGATCAGAAATGCTTTTATCATTTCACGTCAAGAACGTGCACAAAATGCGGACGCAAAGTCTTTTCAAAACAACTGTGCAGAAGACACTACATGCGTCACTGGAGAAATCAACGCTTATGTAAAACGGGACCCACTACCAACAAAGATAACAAGGACGACGCCAATACAGACACCCCAGAGATGACCAACCACATACCAGAAACCCATTCATCGTTACTACAATCCGACATTTTGAAATGAAATAATCGGTTATATATAGTGCCCTCCCCTTTATCAAAAAATGAACTTTACCGACCCCGATCAAAAAAGACTCGTACTCAAACCCATTCAACACCAAAACCTATGGGACATTTTCAAAGAACAACAATCGGTATTATGGACCACTGAAGAAATAGACTGGCAAAACGACAAAAAAGATTTCGTCAAACTATCCACAGACGCACAATCATTTCTACTCAACATTATAGCATTCTTCGCATCCTCAGACATGCTTGTTATCGACAATCTCATGGACCAATTCGTGTCAGAAGTCACCGTCGCAGAATGCAGAACTTTCTACACACTACAAGCATACATAGAAACGATCCATTCAGAAACATACGCAACAGCACTTGAAATATTCGCACCTGCTGAACAAAAAGAGGCACTATTCAATGCCATTCAAACAGAACCCACCATCAAAGCCAAGGGAGACTATGCCATCAAATACATGGAGAGAGCAAGGCCATTCTGGCAAAGACTATGGGCATTCGCCATCTTTGAGGGAGTACTCTTCTCAGCGTCATTCGCATCTCTATATTGGCTAAGAACAAAAGACCTATGCAAAGGACTCACATTCTCAAACGAATTGATCCAAAGAGACGAAGGCCTACACGCAAAATTCGCCATAGAAATGCTCAATATGATCACAGACATAGACCAAGAAACAGTCAAAATGATACTCACAGAAGCCATAGACATCGAAATTGCCTTTGTCAGGGCGGTCCTCCCACAAAATCTTGTAGGACTATCTACAGAAGACATGTGCGAATACGTGAAATATTGCGGGGATAGACTACTAAGCATGCTCAATAAAAATATAAAACCCGTTTATAACGCTACTCAACCACTAAAATTCATGGAAATGATCTCCATCGACGCCAAAACAAATTTTTTTGAACGGCGTGTCAGCGAATATTCGATCAGCGGCGTTGGACAAAGCGCAGAAGCCAACTCATTCTCCCTTGACGCCGCCTTCTGAATCATCAGGCCAATAATTATAGACGAGTAAGCCACATAAGACGGAAAAACAACCATTCTTTTATTAATATTATTGAAACATTTATTTATATCGTTATTATTCTAAACATATGTGAAATTTTTACGTATAAATGATTTAAAAAAAAAAACAAAACGTTGGCACAAAATGCAACATCCTGCAGAAAAGCAATGCAAATCATGCAAGACCATTCAAAAAATAGACCAATTTGAAAAAAAGAAAAGAGAACTCAATTATAGAAATATTTGCAAGAGTTGCCGGAATCACAATAATAAAACAGCCGCCAGATTAAAAAAAGCACACGTCAAACAATTCGGCAAACCGGAACCATATTCACCATGCACCATTTGTAACGCAACGCCAAAAACACTCGTTTTTGATCATTGCCACAAGACGGAGGAATTTAGAGGATGGCTTTGTCGCTCATGTAATTGCTCCATTGCAAAATTAGGCGATAATGTCGCGGGAGTGCAAAAAGCTTTACAATATCTACAACAATTCGAACAGAAACATTCTGAATTTTGATCATCGTCATTTGTTAATTGCACTCGCGTCCAATATGCACAACATGCCACTTCGCCAAGGTCCATACGATTTCGCAATCTTTTGATCATCAAAAACAGTCTCAAAGCTAAAAAGGACTCCATATAAACACTATAAACGAAAAAATGTACAATAGTTATTTTTTTATTAAAAGTTTAGATAACTGCTCCAATTCAAATTTTGTAACCATGCCCTGCTTATAAATCTGACTTACTTCAGTATGCTCAAGATATTGAAAAATGTTAATCATATCGAGCGCCTCATTCATTTCATAGAGTTTACCCTGCCAACGACTTCTCTCAATATAATGACAAAATGCGAATAAAGATGGCAATTGATAATCTGAACGAACAGACGTCCAAAATTTAATATGACGGGCATATGTTGGCCCGCCCAAAAATTTCTTAATCTCTTTTATCTTTTCAGGAGCCCATTTCTGCATCCTAGGCTTTATTTTCATGAATACTTGATGCGTAATGGCAAAGAGAATCAGGTGGACAGTCTGATAATCTTGCCTGTCAAAGGACATTCTCATAACATCTATAAAAAATTTAATGTTTTTGTTCATTTGCTTCCTTGACATTTTGCGTTGATCTCTCGTAAGAATTATTTTGACAGTTTGCGTCACCGCTGATTCCAATAACTTTGTAAACCTTTCGGATCCGAATTCCGCTGCAAGTGCCTTTGACGATTCGCGGCATTCCATCACGACTGACTCTAGAGATTCGTCGTAATCAGTATGGAATAAATTCCAAACAAACTGACGTAAAGAATTCGAGGACGGTGTGGTGGTCATGCCATTTAAAAATAATTTAACACCTTCGTCTGAAAGAGTTCGCCTCCTCATTTATATTGACCATCTATCGGTTAAATACCGTTTTAAACAAAATATTTTAAAAGTTTTAGTCTCCATTATAAATATCATAATAGAGTAATATTGGACAATTTCTTGGAAAATTTTTAGCCGACATCTAATTGCGCAATTCATTCGGTATTTTCCTTAAAAATACCGTATTATGAACTTTTTGATCTGGTGGGAATTAGTTTCAGATTTTTTGGCTTTTCTTTAGTCAAATCCAGTATATATTAAGAACATTCTGAAAATTATCAATTATCAGAGAAAACAAAAAAAATGTCAAACAAACGAAATGCTCCAGATTTGGGGGCGAGTGGCAATAAACGGCCAAGAATTTCGAGTCCAATAGACGATTTGGAATTCTTTATCTTAAATGCGAACGGCAACTATGTTCCTTGTAAACAATCAGAAAAAGCCAATGCGATTGAAAAAGATGGCACAATCTACAAACAAATTGGAAGGGACTTCAAAAGAACCTTTGCCAGTTTAACCTGCCTGTTTATTCGGATGCGTGAAGATTTTAAAGCGTATTGGACTCCAACAATAAGACTTTACAAAGGTCGGTCAATCGTTCAAATTACGGATGATAATGGTAACAGATTGACTTCACAAGCCTTGAAATTTGCCAGTCTGGCTTGGGGCAAGTTAACACCAGCGGCAAAGCTCGGCACTGCTGGTATGCCCCTCCGAGAATTCGGCCGTGACTTTCCAGTAGACCATACTGACAACGACAAAACCAACAATGATGTCTCAAACGGTATGATTATGACAAAAGCCGAACACCACGGAAAAACGACTCTGTCGGCCGAAACCAGAGCCAATCGGGCCATGAGTCGATCAACCCCCTGCACCATGACCGTTTTTGATTTGGAAGGCAAGCCCCTTCTCGATTCCGAAGACAAGCCAATCATCAAAAATTATCCCCATCGCAAACAAGCCATGATCGATTACAAGGTTAGATCAATTCACATTTACAATTCTATTGCAACCAAAGATAAGACTTGGAATAGTTCGGTCAAGATCAAATACGAAGGTCGGGACTGCTTGGCGCAATTCTCCTGGTACAACTTGCCCGATCTTGTAGGTGAAAAATGGAAACCCGTCACGGAAGACGACCATAAAACTTTGAATGTACCACTGTCCGATCAAACCGAATACTGGGTCAGCAACATGTCAAGATTCAAATTTGTGACGAAATCCAGTAAAAATGCAAAGATTACTAATTACCAAGAGAAGGTACGCCCTCGGATTACGTTGATGAATAAGCATCTTTTTTTTTATCGTGTCGTTGCCTTGGTATTCGACAGAGACCAACTGAATGCAAAAATTGCCGAACTAAAAATTGCCAAACAGAAAAGCAAGACAGGCGAAGATTATACCTTCGCTACACTGGATGTGGACCACATTGATTTTGATCCAACCAATCACTATGCCAATAATTTGCAATTCCTGACACATGTAGAGAATATTGAAAGATCACACGGCCGTCCTTGCCGTATTTGGGAAAGGGGCAAGGAAGATGCCAAAAAAGAATACCCATCGGTTGTAGCTGCAGCAAAGGAGATGGGATATAAGTCTGCGGTTTACGTGGTTACAATTATTAAAAACACCAAGGATGGAAAAAATACAAAAAACAAATGGCGAGGTGAATATAGAATAAAAATAATAGTACAAAAAAATGAGAATATGTAGCATCCTGATGGGTCCATGTCCATACATAATAAATGACCCATAATGATTAATATTTGTAGATGTGTATAGACCGTTCATTTAGTGTATTTGCATAAAAATTGCTATCCCATATTTTAAAAGTTGTTGATCTGATAAATTATTTTCAAAGTTGTTGCTATTAAAAGTTTGTTGGGTAATTTTAAAAGTTTGTTGATCTGATAAAATATTTTAAAACAAAATATTTTAAAAGTTTGTTGGGTAATTTTAAAAGTTTGTTGATCTGATAAAATATTTTAAAACAAAATATTTTAAAAGTTTTAGTCTATTCGATAAAATATTTTAAACAAAATATTTTAAAAGTTTTAGTCTATTCGATAAAATATTTTAAACAAAATATTTTAAAAGTTTTAAAAATATCAAGTAATTGAACAAAAACGTCTTCAAATCGATTTAAACATTGTTTTTTGCAATCTGCAAAGCTTTGTGAACATTATCCCACAAAATGTCAAGCTTTCGCACACACATCGTAAAAAACGACATATTTTTAACAGGATGGAATTCGACTGCGGAAGGAAAACTGTCATTAACCGACACTGGTATTATCTGGGAGGCCAACTCAGACGTGGTCACAATTCGGCACAGGTTTATCAAAAGTATTGAAGCGAAATGGAATACGACCAAATTAAAGCTGTGCCTGGAAAATCGTGGTAGCCGTTGTGTTGTATTTGTGTTCGAAGATTACAAGCAAAGAGCCCTTTGTTTGGCTGAAATCAACCAAGTCAAAAAGTCAAAAAAAAGAAAAAGAAAAATACAACGGAAAAATCAAAAAAAGAAAAAAAAACGAAATGTTTTAGTCGGTGTTTTTTCGTCTGATAACTTTATCAACCATCGTACGGAAGACATCTGGCGTTATAAAATTTGCCAAACTTTTTTGAATGTGGTAGATTTCGCAACTATGCGTAGTACCAACAAACTTATTAACGTGTATTGGCGTGTATTTATGAATAAATACATGATGAAACCAATTGTACATGTACGCGTGCCACAATACTGTCCAACGTTAAGGCAAGCACTGGCGTTCACAAACGCCTATTATGATAAATACGACTACCAGAAAAGAGTCCCGTTGACGATTGAGTTGGACGAGGGGAACCACAAAATCGCAAACTGTTCCGCGGAAAAGACACCGGCCAATGTATTGAATATTCACCGAAGCCACATTACCTTTATTGGCAAAGGCAAAGATAAAACGACAATTCATGGTGGTTTTGATGTGGTCAACCAACAGAATGTAAAATTTGAAGAATTGGCTATCACGAATTCACGCGGGGTTGGTTTGATGTTGGAGGGGAGACAGGCCAATGTTGACGTGTTGAATTGTGTTGTCAAAGACTGTGGAAAAACAGGGATGGTTCTTTGTTTGAGTGCCAATGTTACAGCAACACAATGTGAATTTTTGGGAAATGGTCACCACGGGGTTCAGTCTGTTTACGGTGCAATAGTAAGATTGAACGACTGCAAGATATACCACAATGGAGCTCACGGTTTGTTTGCATCTTTGCGCGGTCGCGCAAATATTCATGGTGCAAAAACGGACATCCATTCCAACAAAGGAGATGGTGTTGTGACAACAAAGGGAGGTCACGTCAAAATACATTTGCCTTTCCAACACAACACATCCCACGACAACGCTAACTATGATAGATATCAAGAAGAAGCTGGTTCCATCGCCAACATCAACGCCGACGGATCATTTGTGTAAATTCACACACGTAGATGCTGTTTTCAACTATGATACTGATGAAGAACAAGACGATTGGGAAAAAGTTTTAGTCATCGGGTAAAAACAAAATATTTGAAAAGTTTGTTGTAGATAATTTTAAAACAAAATATTTGAAAAGTTTTGGCCATTGATCCTCCGGATACCGTAGAATTAGTTCGTCATTCATGTTCGCCACAATAGAAGGCCATAATCGGTCTATTTCGGGTTGCCACTTTTGTTTATTTGTTTGCATACATATCCAGATAAAATCACACACTTCGTGAACCCAGATCGACTCCTGCACACAACTATTGCGGCAATATCAAATACTATTGATCTGACAACTGTTGTCACGAAAACTATAAAAACTATTACCGCTACTGATGTAGATAGCTTAAAGAATCTAGGAAATGAAATTGAAAATATGAACATAGTCGTCGGTGGACAAAGTGTTGCTGAAGTGAAACAAGCTTCAAATATATTATCGCTTAATAAATTTGATCTAAGTCACTTTGCAAACTCAAAAGCTGAAGTCACTGTTGAGTTTGCCGGTGCCGTGTCGAATGTGGCAGCAGGCACTTCAGCGGGCACTTCCGAATCTCTCGCCGCCTCCGCACCCACCGCCGCCTCCGCACCCACCGCCGCCTCTTCCGGTGCCGCTGCTACTTCCGGTGCCGCCGCTTCAACGGCTGCCTCTGTCTCTGCACACCAACTGGTGATGTTGTAACCTCTGTTAATACTGATCTGTTGAGTTTGCAAAATACTGATCTAACCCCCACTGTTAATACTGATCTAATATATAATTACTATTCCGCAGTATATACATGGCTTTTTTTTTATAATACCAGAATGATTTCTAGATTGTTCATGATTTCGACACTCCTGCACACAACTATTGTGGCAATATCAAATACTAATGGGCCAACTACCAATGCATCCACCGCAACGGCTAGCCAAAATTACTCGTGTTTAGAATTAAAGACAGAATATGCAAACACCTGCGATTGTAGTCATACTGACGGGGATTCCAACTTTTATATTGGTTCTAGCCAATATTACTCGTGTTTACAATTAAAGACAGAATATGCAAACTCATGCGATTGTAGTCATACTGACGGGGATTCCAACTTTGTTAAATCTGTTCTTCTTGAACAAATAGCCAATGGTAATACTCCGGCACCTGTTACTCCGGCACCTGCATCAAATGGTAACATCGATAATGATGCCGCGAACGTTAGTAATACTACAGCCAATGGTAATACTCCGGCACCTGTTACTCCGGCACCTGCATACGACCCTTATTTATGTAAGGGTCATAAAGATTGCGTTGACAATACGTATTGTTTAGTATGGGTTGGCGAACAAGTCGATTCTTCTGCGTGCAACCCGTGTAGTGAGTGTGATGAAAAGGCCAGTGCGTTTTGGGTTAGGGTTAGCACCACACTTGCGACCAATGTGTCACTATCACTACCCGTCGATCGAACAGGCGCAGCGTGTTGTCCAACAACATGCGGTGGTTCGGACGACTATATTTGTGAAGCAAATTACACACAATGTGCAACAGATTGCTACAACGTATGGAGAGGTGATGACGAATGTGATGATGTATGTAACAATGCAGCGTGTGATTTCGACAATGGAGATTGCACACAATGTGCAATCGGCGGTTGCCTTCACTCATGGAGAGGTGATAAACAATGTGATACTCTATGTAACAATGCAGCGTGTGATCTCGACAATGGAGATTGCACAGGACAAACGCAATCCCAAACACCAGGTTCACGTCGTCTTTCGGAACGGGCAAAGGACAAGCCCAAACGCAACCCCAAGCACAAGCCCAAGCACAAGCCCAAGCACAAGCCCAAGCACAAGCCCAAGCACAAGCCCAAGTTCAAATTTAATTTATAATTTCAAGCACAAACCATAGAACAGCCTATCGTCCACTCAGGGCCTCAACACAGTTTTCAAACAAGGCCAGGCCTTTGATGAAATCCACAACGATGTAATACATTCAAAATGTATTAGCAAAACTAATTTTATGAGTGGTATCGATGTATATATGTACCATTGGCCATATTCTAACATAATCTAGTCTCAAACACGTTTTATTGACATAATCATCGATGGTCGCATTATCGTGACTTTATTTTTGGCTTGAAGTTGAATTTTTTGATCCAAGGCCAGGCCTTTGATGAACTCCATACCACTGTCGTATAACCAGATTGTATCCATTTAACTAATTTTATCGTTGATATCGATACATATACATACCACTGACTACCTTGTATAATTTTTTAGTCAAAAAATCATTTTATTGCGTAATACTGTCTGTGTAAACTATTGTGATTCTTGCTTGTTTAACACATTTTCGGTTTCAGATTTTTAAGTTGAAATTTTCTATTTATAATTTGAGATATTCCAAAAAATTGCAAAAATTAATTTTGCAAAACATAACATGTTTGGCACGCTCGTGTAGTATGAAAATATAATGGTATAAATACAAAAAGGTAGTCGAATGTTCCGAACATACATACAAACCCATACAGCCCTTAAAATGGGTAAAATACGTTGAAATTGACACTAACGTGTATGCTCGATTTCATACAAGGCCAGGCCTTTGATGAAATTTTGTATGAGGCCCTGAGTGGACGATAATTAAAACCGCCCCCGGCGTGCATATATTCCTGTTGTATTCATTCATTGATTCGTATAAAATAAGCCACTAAAATGCAGTAACTATAAATTAACGTTTCGGAACCATGTAAATTAAACTCTGTATTAACTATAAAATATAACTGGTATCGACTCATACTCGTCCCCGAAACACTCTCTTGAAAGTTGGAAAGCGCGGCACGCTCGAGTCGGATAGTTCGAAATAGCCGAATGTGATTACGGTGCCAATCTTTGGCGGATGGCGCCTATCCTCATCCGACAGGCCTGAGCCACACTTGAACATTTTGCCACGATACTCACACATCAATGAACCGCAGAGACCGCGATATTTTCCCGTTCCATCCTCATAACCAATCACAACAGCCTCGGCATCGTGCATTTCCTTGACTTTCAGCAGAGATGACGTGCGTTTAAAGTCGTATTTAGACCCTGGTTTGCGGAGCATAAGGCCTTCACCCTTTTCGGCGACTATCTCTGCCAAACGTTGAGGAATAGAGGCTTTTGTTATCTGAACTTGCACACACAAATGCAAATGTCTCTGAGATTGAATCAACGAAGACAGATATTTCTGACGCTCTTCGAAGGAATGATTGAAGAACGTCGGCGCGTCAAATACGCAGAACTGCAGCCCCTGCCACTGCTCATGTGACGGTTCTTTCGTGCGAACAATGCCAGAAGTCTGAGGGAAATTGCCGCGGCCGCCGTACAGTTCGCCGTCCAAAGTCACGTCCGGAAATTGCTCCACAAATTCGGAGGGAGCATGGATCAAATTGCCAGAACGAGACCAAAAACAACGATTCTTGCCGTCCCAAACGGCGCGAACACCGTCAAGCTTCTCAGAACACCACCAGCCGTCCACATTCTGGTCCTTGTAGTTCTTGGCGAGAGTTACCTTGAATCCAAGCATAGGCGGTGGCGTCTCGGCAGGTAATTCGCGACACCACTGTTCAGACACAATCGTCACATTTTTTTTCAAGGCGGCTTGCACTTTTGAAGACCCATGGTCCAAATTCTCAGGATCGGGCACAACCAAGTGGGTCACATGACGCGTAACACTCTTCTTCACGTCACCAGCACCCTTATGGCGCAAATACATCTCAAATTTAGAGCCCGACACTGACAAACGACCACCGATACAGAAGAACATAGCGTTCATAGTTTGATGTATACAATATGCACTAAATAGGATCCGATAATTCCAGGTTAGGATTTAGACTAAATATTTAGTCTTCGCCTTTTCCCCTTATAATTTCCCGATTCGGACTAAATATTTAGTCCGAAATTCTTACATATACAATCATAGACAAACAAACATGACAAAAAGTTCCCCATCACGCGAAAACCGTCATAACCGTAGAGAACTGTCCAGTGCGCGCGAAACCATCCGCAAAAACGCACTAAAAGCGTCCACGCTCGCAAAGAGAGCGAGTGAGAAGATTGAAAAGGCCAAACATACCATTGAACATTTTAAATCAAAAACAACTTTGTTGAATAAAGATCTTCAAAGATTGCGCTCGCTGTGTTTAGCACAACAAGAAGTATTTAAACATCAACAGGAAACCATTACGCTTGAAAAGAGCCGCAACGAAAAGGCGAGACGCGACGCCGCCGAGTGCAGCGCCACGATTCGCCCGTTGAATGAAGCTTATCGTAAATTGCACCTGGCGTTCTTGGAACAACGAGATGTAATTCGAAATCAACAGACGCTGCTAAAAGAGCCAATGGATGTGGCCAGGACAATGATTGCATTAAGTAACGGGCTTTGTAGCCATTGTTTGGACACGCGTCACGTCATGGTCACCAAAAGAAATGTACGATACAGTGTTGAATGTAAGGCTTGTAAAAGTATTGTACAGTAAAATAATATTTACTAAATATTTAGTTTTTCTTAAAAATCGTCATTCAAGTAGCCATACGATTCGCATACAATCTTCGACCATTTCGACGAAGATAATGCGACAA
>Ga0209709_10001721_pt1 | contig 19905 bp, 14 predicted proteins | sample ArcticOcean_MG_C_2_FD_187435 | JGI IMG/M metagenome (GOLD analysis project Ga0209709, IMG submission 187435) | Marine microbial communities from western Arctic Ocean - ArcticOcean_MG_CB4_136 (SPAdes) (version 2) | ecosystem: Environmental > Aquatic > Marine > Oceanic | place: Arctic Ocean... | reverse complement strand
TTTTAATTTCAAGACGAAGGTACTTCCTTTGTCAGCTTCGCTTTCGACATAAATGCGCCCTCCATGTCTTTCAATTACTGTTTTCACATAACTCAGACCTAGACCAAACCCTTTTACATCGTGAACGTTTCCTGTAGGAACTCGAAACAATCTTTCAAATACCTTGCCAATGTATTCCTTGGGAATTCCCACCCCGTTGTCTTTCACGAGTAGCTTGACACCATCTTCTGTTTGGTCAGAGATAATTTTAATCTGAGCTCCATCGGGAGAGTACTTAATTGCGTTGTCTAAGAGATTGAAAATCACGTTCGTGATATGAAGTTTATCAGCACAGATTATAGGATTTGGGGCTTTTAGAGAAAGTTCAACTTTACCACCCTGCTTTCGCACTTGCATTGCGACATTTCGAACAACATCCTTGATGACATCGTGAATGTTTATCTCAACGGGGTAAAGTTTGAGCGACTTGGAATCTGAGAGACTTGCCTGAAGCACCTTTTCTACAAGAACTCCAAGCCTTTTGTTTTCGCCTCGTATCATGGAAATGTAATAGTTCTTTTGCGCTTCATTAAGTTGTAAATCGGAATCACCTAACGCTTCACTTGCAAGCCCTATTGTTGATATAGGGGTTTTTAATTCGTGGGTGAGGTTATTCATTAACTCTCTCCTTATTCTAACGAGCTCCTTGGATTTTATTACGGAACGCATTACATACGCCAAGCCTATTGCAATGAAAAGGAGCATCACCCCAGAGAGCATAAAAGCTTCGACGATAGATTTTACGAGATGGCGACCTAAATCGGGGAAGTACACGCGTAATTGTAGCGGGCCGAGACCTACTGAGTATCCTTTCTCAAGGAGCTCTTCGCGATAAACTTCGCTGCGTTCGTCTAGATAGGCGGGTTGACCATATCTGTCGAACGCCCCGAACACGACACTTGTTTCGATTCCATGCTCTCTTAAAGAAAGCGAGAGAAGCGAATCCATTGGAATGGTTTCCATTCTAAGTAAGATAGCTCTGGATTGGCGCTGGAGACCATCTGCGATGAGCGGATCTCCCAGATCCTCAGTTTCGTGATCAATTTCGAGAGACGCGAAATCGGCTTCAACTAAGATCCAATGAGAAACTGTATTTAACAACTGCTCCACACTTTGGTCAAAAATCTTTTTTTGTAAGTCCAACGATGTTTTTAACCACTTAACCTGTATAAGGCTGATAATCAATACAGCAACTGCAATTGCACCAATTAGCCATGATATTTTAATCCCTCGCATTGCCGCAAATTACGCTTTCAATCAGCAATAATTCAGTGTTAAATTAAAAGTACCCTAAATTTTAGAAAGGATTAACAAATACGCTTCTTACCTTCGCTTTTGTGATACCCAAAGAGACAGTTGAATTAATACACCAAACCGCCGTCATAGAAGACGTCATTGGTGAATATGTAGAGTTAAAAAAACAAGGCAGCAGCTACAGAGGCCTTAGCCCCTTTACGAACGAGAAAACACCGTCTTTTTACGTCGTTCCAAGCAAGGGGATTTTTAAATGTTTTAGTTCGGGAAAGGGGGGGTCACTCGCTACATTTTTAATGGAGCAAGAAAAGGTGAGTTACCCCGAAGCTCTTAGAATTATGGCCAAGCGCTATAATATAGAAATAGAGGAGAGAGATCAAAGTCCTGAAGAGATTGCGGCCGCAACTGAAAAAGACAGCTTGGGAGCGCTTGTTGTTTGGGCTCAAAAATGGCTTAAAGACCAACTACATAATACCGAAGAAGGGAAGGCGATAGGACTTAGCTACTTCAAGAATCGCGGGTTTAGAGATGAAACTCTCGAGAAATACGACATAGGATTCTGCCCCGATGGTTGGGAGATCATGACTGCCGCTGCGTTGGATGCGGGGTACACAAAGGAACGCCTCATAGCCACCGGCTTAGGAAAGGAGAAAAGCAGTGACGGGAAGTTGTTTGACTTCTTCCACGGAAGGGTCATGTTTCCAATTAAAGACGTTACCGGGAGAGTTATAGGATTCGGTGGAAGGACGCTAAAGACAGAGAAAAAAATAGCGAAATATTTCAACAGTCCTCAAAGTGAGCTGTACGATAAATCGCGCGCATTGTATGGGATCCACGCTGCCAAGCCTCACATTAGTAAGGAGGATATGTGCTTGTTAGTCGAGGGATATACCGACGTGATGGCCATGAGTCAAAGTGGTGTTGAAAATGTGGTTTCTTCAAGCGGAACAGCTCTCACAATAGGTCAAATTCATCTCATTCGCCGTTTCACAAAAAATGTCACCGTTCTCTTTGATGGAGATAGAGCGGGTATGGCCGCGGCTCTTCGTGGAATAGACATTCTACTTTCAGAAGGCATGAATGTAAAGGTTGTGACCTTCCCTGATGGTGACGATCCCGATAGTTATTCTAAGAAGGTTAGCTCAACAGAGCTTCAGAAGTATGTGCGCGAAGACGCCCAAGATTTTCTGGCCTTTAAGTCAGACTTACTTAGTGAGGAAGCGGGTGACGACCCCCTAAAAAAATCGGAACTGGTTCACAGTATTGTGACGACCATTGCCTGCGTTCAAGACGCAATTCAAAGGTCAGTCTATATTCAAACGATAGCCGCACGATTAAAACTACCGGAGGACTTGCTCCAAAGAGAGGTGGCGAAAGAGCTTCAAAAGCGAATAGTCCAAGATTCTAAACGCTCGAAACAGTTTCAAAACCCCTCAATATCCCGCCAAACATCTTCCTCCAGCACATCATTTCCAGGTGATACTTTTGCAACTCAGGTAGAAAATGATTTGGCACCGGGGATTCCCGCTAGAGTTCGCGCGAAGAGAGATATTTTAGAGGATAATCTTATACGATTGCTGCTTGAACATGGTGAATCTATGGTAGAAGTAGAAATCGAGGTGGAAGATAAAAAAGAGACAGAACCCGTTTACACTAAAGTTCCTTTTGCAGAGCTTTTCGTTCACCGAATGGAAACCCATCAGTTAGCTATGGAAGAAGAGTCCACACAATTTATTTTATCTAAATATATTGAAAGTTTAGACGATGGAGACCTCCCAACTTCCGCTTTGTTTTTTACCGATGCATCCCCTGCAGTCCAAAGTAAAGCTGCCAACAGCCTAATTCACAAATATAGCCTCAGCGAAAATTGGGAGAACAAACACCACATCTTTTCTGTTGTAGAAAAAGACGTTCTCGAAGAATCATTGTCGTCCGCTACAACGAGATTGCTTTTGTTTGATGTGCAACGTAACATAGATAAAGTAATCCAAGCCCTTGCATTAAAAAATGTCTCGGAGGATGAAACAACAAGACTTCTAAGAGAGAAAATTTCCCTTGATAGAATGGTAAAAGACCTAAACTCTTCTCTTGGAGTTGTAATACTTCCAAAATGATTAACGAATTTCTTTCAAAAAGCATACACTTCGGAACCCATGATTTAAGTGTTCAAGCAGTTTTAGAGGTAATTCTTGCAATTTTAGCGGGAAAATTCTTGATTTTTCTGACCAAGAAAACGCTTGATAAAATTGTGAAAAACAATCGAATAGACGAGGGCCTTAGGTTCTTAATTTTCCGTCTAGCGAGAACATTTATCTACATCATGACGATTTTCATTGTGTCAGATGTTTTAGGATTTAACCTCACCATAATTTGGGCTGGTTCCGCGGCTCTATTGGTGGGAGTGGGTATAGGTCTTCAAAGCTTCTTTAACGACGTCATTTCAGGTTTCGTTCTCCTATTTGAGGGAGGTGTCAGGGTGGGAGATGAGTTAGAAGTTGGAGGTGATTTAGTGAAGGTAAAAAAAATTGCATTGCGAGCCACGAGTGTGGAAACGGTGAGCGGAGATCTTGTCGTTATGCCTAACTCTAAGATTGCTGGCGACTCGGTCCGCAACCTCACTCAGGGGCAAAGCACCACTCGTATTAGTGTGGAAGTCGGCGTGGCTTACGGGAGTGATGTTACGGTTGTTTCAGACATCCTTTTTTATTCTATGCAAGTCCAAACCCAAGTCGTTCAAACCCCCAAGCCTCAAGTTGTCTTTAAATCATTTGGCGATTCTTCCTTGGTTTTTGAAGTACGTGGATGGGTAAAATCTCCTTGGGACAGAAAATTAATTGAGAGTGATGTTCGCTTTAAAATCGATGCTGCTTTCAGAGAAAATAACATTACGATACCATTCCCTCAAAGAGACGTTCACGTTCACACGAATTTGTGAACTCGAATATCTCGCAGGTGTAAATTCAAAGTCGATTTCCCTCGGAAAGTGTTTCTAGCAAGAGTGAAAACCAAATCAAAGGATCTCCAAGCCCTCACCTCATCTATCCGATCTCCCATTCCAAATCCGATAGCCTCAAATCTATGCAGTGGGTTTTCGGCAGATTGAACAACAAGTTTTAAGTGCCTACCACCATGACCGACCGTTCTGGGAGGAATAGCAGTTACCACCCCTTCAGCCATAAATACAGGAACCTCATTACACGGTCCAAATGGCCCCAATCGCTCAAACTCCTTATACATTGTAGGGTTTAATTCGTTCAGGTTAATAGGCATGTGGAAGGAGATTGTGGGCTTGGGGATATTGCCTTCAGTTTGGGCAGAGATTGCGGCATTCAGCTCTGTGGTAAACGCATCCATATTTTCCTTACGAATAGTTAAACCTGCAGCCATAGGGTGCCCTCCGAATTGTTCTATAAGATGTCTGCACTTTTCGAAAGCATCATGAATATCTATTCCGGGCACACTACGCGCACTACCTGTTAGGACTTCATTCTCCTCAGAAAGCACAATTGTAGGACAGTACCGCTGTTCAACAAGCCTGCTTGCGACAATCCCCAACACTCCTCTGTGCCAACCCTCACCATGTACAATTGTGCAAGACCTGCCAGGAGGCTGTTCTACCATGAGAGCAATCGCTTCCACAGTTAAATCTTCATCGATGTCTCGCCTTGCTTGATTCATCGTTTCTAACTGACTCGCCAGTTCCAGAGCTCTCCCCTCATCGTTGGCCATTAGAAGTTTGGCCGCTGTTAATGCGTGACCTACGCGTCCCGCAGCATTGATTCTGGGACCTAAGCTGAAACTCATGTCTCTTACGGTTTTAGGAGCTTCTTCAATTCCTGCTACTTGAAGCATAGCCCTAATCCCCGGTCGCATATGCTCTCTTAAGTTGAGCATTCCATGGTACGCCATAATCCTATTCTCACCAGTAATATCCACTAAATCTGCCCCGATACTTAAAGCCAATAGATCTAAATGATCATAGACGGAATCCATCGTCAGCCCTAAGTAAGGCACAAGACCAGATAACATTTTAAAAGCAACACCCGCACCAGAAAGTTCTTTAAAAGGATATTCACACCCCGGTTGTTTTGGGTTAAGTAGGGCATAACAATTGGGAAGTTGCTCATCTGGGAGATGGTGATCACAGACGATGGTATCTATCCCGAAGCTTGCGGCATATTCTAAAGCTTCAAAATCTTTCGTTCCACAATCTAATGTGATGAGCATTGTACATCCAGACTTTCTAGCCCTATCCACACCGTCTTTCGACACCCCATATCCTTCTTGATACCTCATGGGGATATAGGGAACTATCTGGACGTTTAAACCTTCTAAAAAAGTGGAAACCATCGCAACGGATGTCGTGCCGTCAACATCATAATCACCATAAACCATGATGCGCTCACCTCGATTTATAGCCTTCTCTATCCTTTTTACGGCTTTCTCCATGTTAAGCATGGTCTCCGGGTCGTGCAAGTCTTCAAGCTTGGGCCGCATGAAATTTTCCGCCTCAACTAGAGTGGTAACCCCACGCTGTACAAGGATTTGTGCAACCATATAAGTTAACCCAGTCTCCTCACACAAGTCTTTTACAGCCTTTTTTTTAGGAGATTCTGCCGCTTTCCATTTGAGATTATCCATCTATATGATTCTATTCCTATCTTTGAGCACATGTTTTTACGGCACGTCGAAAATACGCATAGAAAACACCTACAATGAAACTGCACCTATCTTCTTTCAATACTTTTGTTACTTTCCTCTTCGCTGTCTCGTTTTTAGCATCTTGTAGTGGATGTTTAAATGATGACAATCTTATCGGTGAGAACTGTTACGATGGCGAGTTAAATAACGGCGAGGAACTCATCGATTGCGGTGGAACGATTTGCGACCCTTGCGACCCATGTGAAAATGACCTGTGGGATGCTCTTTTAGGTGAGCAATGGGTTGATTGTGGAGGAGAATGTGGTCCCTGCGACCCTTCTTTCAATGGTCAGCTTGATCCAGGTGAGCTCGGAATTGACTGTGGGTGCGATGGTTGTCCAGCTTGCCCTGAGTTATGTGGTGATGGTTTGCCTAACGGATTTGAAGAAGGTGTTGATTGTGGAGGACCTAACTGTGACCCATGTCCAACATGCACAGATGGCGAAATGAATGGCTCTGAAATTGGTATCGACTGTGGAGGTTCTGATTGTGATGCTTGTCCAACGACAGGAGATTGTACAAATGGTCTTCAAGATGGAGACGAATTATACATAGACTGTGGTGGTTCATCTTGCGAGTCTTGTGAAGGGGCTATCGCTTGGAAAGCAAATGGCCAACAGTTTTATGGCGATGCAACGACCTCAGCGATGATGGATGGAACAAGTATAGCTATTGCAGGAGTGTCTGTAACGACTGCTCAGATTGGCTTTATTATGGCTGAACCCGCAACTGGATGGGAGAACGGAGTTGTGATCCCTATGAACTTAGCTACTGCACCTGGAACAGCAGGCGCATACGAATCTATAGGAGCTGCTGTGACATATGCGACCTCTAATGGAGGAAACATTACGATGGAACTCACTTACGTAGTTTCAGGTTCAGGAGGATATGTAACGGGTACTTTTTCTGGAAATATGCAAAGCACAGCAGGAGCTGGAGTTACAATTTCTCAGGGAACCTTCGCGATTCCAATTAACTAGAATTTATCTTAGAGATTGACATTTTAGTGTGAACAAGACGCTTGGATAAATGTCAAATTAGCTCATAACGTTTAGAACTTGCACGGTTATGAGGACATCTACATTTCCCGCAATATTAATTGCAATAATTCTGCTTTCTGGTTGTGTAACAGCTAAGCAGTTCGATGAATTACAGGATAATTGCGAACAAATAGACAAGGAAAATACTGTTCTAAGGCTGAGTAGTCAAGATGTTGAAATTGAAGTTGTAGAGCTGAGAGGACAAGTAGAGACACTTACAGATGCAAGGGAAGAACTTTCTGCGGACACTTCCCGAATGGGACGATTTGTAGCGGAATCAACCGATGAAATCAATCGTCTTCGTCAATTAAATGATGCGCTTACAGACCAAAGCGGAGGTCGTTTATCATCCCTGAATGCTGAAAATAGAGCACTCCTTGAAGATGTCAATAGAATCAGAAAACAACTTCAAATTAGAGAAGACGCCCTCCTCGAACTAGAAAAAGATTTAGCGGACAGAAGCGCAGCCCTCGAGTCTAGGAGTGCGAGAGTTGAAGAATTAGAAAACCTTCTTGATTCACGGGACAAAGCTGCTAAAGCCCTGCGTAACCGTTTAGAAAGGGCTCTCCTAGGTTTTGAAGGAAGTGGTTTAACTGTTGAACAAAGAAACGGAAAAGTTTATGTAAGCCTAGATGCAGAATTGTTATTTGCTTCAGGCTCTGCGGTTGTGGATGTAGGAGGAAGAGAGCTTTTAGCTTCCCTCGGTTCAGTGATCGCTGAGCAAGAAGACTTGGAAATAGTTATCGAAGGACACACGGATTCTGACAAGTTAGTTTCCTCCAGCTTCCCTCATAACAATTGGGAATTGTCTGTACTTCGCGCAACCTCAGTCCTCGAGATTATTAGTGACCAACCAGGGGTTGATCCATCAGTGCTCACTGCATCCGGTCGTGGAGAGTTTCATCCCGTTGACCCAGAGGATAAATCGAGAAACCGTAGAATTGAAGTTATCCTAGCCCCGAAACTTGATGCTTTATTTGACCTCTTAGAGGACTAAAGCTTGATACAGACGTTTTGAGGTTCCGTAAAGAACTGCAGTGCTTCGAACCCACCTTCTCGCCCCACGCCTGAGTTTTTAACGCCTCCAAATGGCGTTCTTAAGTCTCTCAATAGCCAGCAGTTTACCCAAACAATTCCGGTGTCTAATGCCGCCGCCATGTTGTGTGCTCTTTTTAAATCTTTAGTCCAAACGGTAGCCGCCAGTCCAAACTCTGTGCTATTTGCAAAATACACAGCTTCTTCATCTGACTCAAAAGGTTGAATGGTCACTACAGGACCGAATATCTCTTCTTGATTTACCCGACAATCAAAATTGAGTCCTTCTATAATGGTAGGTTGGATGTAATATCCTTCTGACAAATGTGGTTCGTTTTCGGGGGTTGTTGCCGAACCTCCACATAAGATTTTGCCACCTTCAGAGCGCGCCAAATCTATGTACGAAAGAATTTTATCACGGTGATCTTTAGAGACAACGGCACCCATTTTTGTCGCAGGGTTTTGAGGGTCTCCGACCTTCATCTTCTTCGCTTTCTCGACCAACAAATCACGAAATTTCGGGTAGAGAGATTTCTCGACAAGTATCCTCGAACCGCAAAGGCAGATTTGGCCTTGATTTGAGAAAGATGAACGCAGGGTCGTTGCTAGCGCATCCTCGAAATCACAATCATCAAATATGATGGCAGCATTCTTTCCGCCCAACTCCAAGCTCAATTTCTTAAAACGCGGAGCCGTGACAGAAGCGATATGAGCACCGGTTGCCGTGCCACCCGTAAAGCTAACTGCCGCTATTTTTGGGTGACGAACTAAAGCGTCTCCCACCTCTGTTCCCAATCCGTGTATGATGTTAAAGACGCCATCTGGAAAACCAGCTTCCTTCACCCATGTACTCAATAAGTATGCTGTGACAGGAGTAATTTCAGAGGGTTTGGCAACGACACAGTTCCCAGCAGCTAATGCGGGGGCGACCTTCCAAGTAAATAGGTAAAGTGGAAGATTCCACGGTGAGATACATGCAACTACGCCCAATGGCTTCCTAAGTGTGTAATTGATTGCAACCCCTTCCATCGAGTGTGACTCAGAAGCAAAATGCTGTATTGCTGATGCATAGAATCGAAGATTTGATTCAGCTCTTGGAATATCAACCGAGCTCGCTAACGATATAGGTTTGCCATTGTCAGTTGACTCTGCAGCAGAGAGTAGATTTGCGTTTTTTGCTACCAAATCTGCAAGTCGATTCAAGCAAGCAGCTCGTTCGTTACGAGGAGTGTTTGACCAGCTTTTAAATGCTTTGTCGGCAGATTCTACAGCAAGATTTACATCTTCAGACCCAGATCTAGGCAAGCGACCGTAAACCTTGCCTTTGCTGGGATCAGTCAGGTCAAGCCATTCACCGCCTTTGGCAGAAATGAGCTCGCCTTGAATGAGATTTAGTACTTCCATTTATGACTGCAATTTACTTAATAAATTAGTCTAACTTTACTATCTTTGCACACGTTTTTGCCCCATGGTGTAATGGCAACACATCTGCTTTTGGTGCAGACGTTTCAGGTTCGAGTCCTGGTGGGGCAACCACTCAACATTTTAAAACCTCGTTATCATTGAGATAGCGAGGTTTTGTTTTTTTACTGTGCCTATCCTAGAGACTGCTATTTTTTTTATTGTAATACTTGGCAGCGAGCTTGTCGTTGAGTTTGGGAAACAACTTATTTAACCAAACGGTGAGCTGTCCAACAGCAGAAGGTCTAACAGATCTTTTTCTCTTTTTTACTCCGTTGAAAATATGCCTAGCAGCCTCTTCGGCGGTCATCATGCCCTTTTCTTTCACAGTTTCTCCATAGCCAGGAGGGAAGTGATTTGATTTAGAGTCCTCCTTTGCTATTTTTCTAATGTTGGTTGAGGTGTATCCAACGTATGTAAGTAATACGTGAAGACCTTTGTTTAAGTATTGCACTCTCAGCGAACCCAGAAAACCATTCATCGCAAACTTAGAAGCACAATATGCTGAACGATTTGGCAACCCAACTTCACCAGCGATTGAGCACACCCCCACGAGACTCCCTTTGGTCTTAAGTAAATGAGGTAACGCGTACTTGGTACATTGAACAGTCCCAAAATGGTTGGTGTCCATGATCTCTTTGTGTTTTTCAATGTTGATCCCATCCTCATCACTCTCATACCAAGTAATGCCCGCATTGTTAATGAAAACATCAATTCTGCCGTACTTCTCAATTACCTTGTCAACCAGATTCTTACAATCGTTTTCTATCCTAATATCAGTTTTTACGGTGAAGATTTCATGCCCTTCTGACTTAAGGTCAGCGTGAACTTGTTCAAGCATTTGTTCTGATCTAGATGCAATGGCAACTTTATAACCTGCGTCGATAAAACAATCGCATAAAGCTCTGCCAATACCAGAGCTCCCTCCAGTTATAACCACGACCTTGTTTTCCATCTAAATAATTAGTGATTTAAGCATTCCTGTAAATGAACAATTTTTTTTTGCTAAAATAAGTATAGATGATCTGTGTTTTTTAATATCTTTATCAACCAATATTTCTGGAGAGATTAAAGAATGAAAACAATACCTGTTTTATCGAAAAGAGAGATTAAAAGATTTCACAAAGTTCCATTCACAGTTTATAAAAATGATGAAAATTGGATCCCTCACATTAAGCAAGAGGTTGAAGATGTTTTCGATGAGAAGAAAAATCACTTGTTTAGAAAAGGGGTAGCCAGAAGATGGATATTAATAAGTGATTCAGGTGAAGATATTGGAAGAATATCGGCTTTCATAGATTACAGACAATCTAAAAAAGAAAAGCAACCAACAGGAGGTTTTGGATTTTTCGAGTCCATAAATGACAAATCTGCTGCATTCATTTTGTTTGATACAGCGAGGAAGTGGCTTGAGGATTTAGATGTACAAGCAATGGATGGTCCCATTAATTTCGGAGAGCGAAATAAGTATTGGGGACTGTTAATTGATGGGTATGATAAACCGCCCATTTATGGGAATGCTTATCAACCTTCTTACTATCGTGAACTTTTTGAGGAATATGGCTTTAAAGTTTTTTTCACGCAGCATATGTATGAAGTGGTGATTCAAGACCCCATGAAAGAGGTCTTTAGTAGAAAGATCAACCATATGAATGCCAAAGGGGAATATAGCTTTCGTCATATTGAGTTGACCAAATTGAGCGAATACGCAGAAGATTTTAGAACGGTTTACAATGCCGCCTGGCAAACACACTCAAGTTTTAAAGGTATTAGTTCAGAAAGAGCGCTTCTCATCTTTAAGAAAATGAAGATGGTCATTGATGAGAAGTTGGTTTGGTTTGTATATCACAATTCAGAACCGGTTGCTTTTATGGTGTCCTTGCCTGAATTAAATGAGATTTTTAAATATGTAAATGGGAATTTAAACCTGTTAGGTAAGATAAAATTCTTGATTTACAAAAGATTTAGAAAGCCTCAAAATGCATTTGCTGTCGTTTTTGGGGTAGTTCCCAAACACCAAAAAAATGGAGTGGAGAGCTTGATGATGCAGGAGATAAAGAAGGCTCTAAAAAACCATACAGTTCAATACAAGAAAATGATCATTACTTGGATTGGAGATTTTAATCCTAAAATGATGCACATCGTTAATATTCTTTCAGACACACCCTACCAGAAACTTAACACGTATAGATTGCTATTTGATCCGGATGCAGAGTTTGAGAGGTGTGAAGAAGTAAAAGGTTCGTAGTGGTTGGCTTTACGGTGTGAGTAGATTGATTTGGGTTTGAAGGTCGGCAACGATTCCTTGTAAATTCAAAATCATAGTATCTAAAGTAGAAATCTCAGTTTCAAGCGCGATCATACTATTTGAAAGAGCTGCGTTTTCATCTACAAGGACCACAATTTCATCTACAAGATCAACTCCATTTGCAGTTATGGACCCTGAGATGGCGAAATCACCATTGATAAGACCTCCCCCAGCGTCTATTTCAAAGATGTTAGATCTCAACGAATCAGCTGTCCCATTTCCTACAACTAGGATTGTTCCTGTTCGATTTGAGAGATTGTATTGGCCCAATGCAGTGGAGTAGTTTTGGTCTGCGATAAGTTGGAAACCATGCGCAAACGAGCCAGTAGCAGAGGCGGTAGAATATCTCCCGCCTGCGTGCGAATAACTGGCAGATGCGATACTGCCATATCCTTCAGAATGGGCAGTGAAACCACTTGACAAAGTGTTCATGCCTTCCGAGTGCGATGCGTCTGCAGTAGCACTTGTGTTTTCCCCTTCTGCATGAGCGCAGGTAGCAGTGGCGCTCGAATTTCGGTTTTCTGCATGTGAGAATAGCCCGCTGGCAAGCGTTCCGTAGCCTTCAGCGTGAGCTGTAGTATTAGAAGCTACAGAATTTTGCCCTTCAGCGTATGAAGCGTGACCTGTTGCAGAAGTTGACACTCCTAAAGCGGAAGAGTAATCTCCATCTGCGATTGTTGCGCTTCCCTGTTGAAGTTTCCCGGTAAGAGTGAGATCACCAGTGATTTGGGCTGAGGGATTTTCTTCTCCCAAAGCTGTGATGTCAGAGAAAAGAGATATCGCGAGAGCAAGGCGGGCATCTTCTGCTGTAATTGCTCCAGTACCACCATTTTCTATCGGTATAGCACCTTCAACTACAAAAGGACTTCCATAAAAAATGAGAAAATCCACCAAGTCTATCACTGTAATAGCCCCACTGCCATCTGAGTCTGGATTGTACGGCATGGGATTGACAGTTGTTTGCGAAAACCCAAGAGATACAGCAAAGAAAAGCATAGAAAACACACTTGTAATTTGCTTGAAATAAGATATTTGCATAATAAATAATTTAATTTTCGAAAATAAAGTTAGCTTACAATGTTAACGATTCGGCCTTTTACAACGATTACTTTTCTGATTTCTTTGCCGTCGAGTTGTTTGAGGGTCCGCTCGTCAGCCACCACGATGGATTTAACTTCCTCTATATCGGTAGACGCGGGAAGAAGTAATTTGAATCGAACTTTTCCGTTAAACGACACTGGGTAGTTCACCTCGTCTTCTACTAAATATGATTTTTCCGCTTTAGGCCAAACAGAATCGATCACCAAACCCTCACCGCCAAGGACTTTCCAAAGCTCCTCAGCAAGGTGTGGAGCGTATGGGCTTAAAAGCGTTACCAAAGGACGCAGACCTACATTAGATTTAACAGGCTTTAGATTGTTTAAATCATTGACTGCGATCATGAGCGCACTGACCACTGTGTTGAAAGCATGACGATCTAAGTCAGATGTTACTTTCTCAATCGTTTTGTGTACAATTCTAAGCTCTGTGTTAGAAGGTTCGCAATTTTCTGAAGCCAAAGCGAGTTTTGAGAACTTCCTTAGGAAATTATGAACCCCTGAAATCCCCTGAGTATCCCATGGTTTAGATTGCGTGAGTGGGCCTAAAAACATTTCGTAACACCTTAACGTGTCAGCTCCGTATTTCTCTACAAGATCATCTGGAGTCTGAACGTTGTACTTGGATTTAGACATCTTTTCGACCTCGTATCCACAGGTGTAAGTTCCATCAGCACATGTAATAAATTCAGCATTTGCGAACTCAGACCTCCAAGATTTAAAACCATCGATGTCGAGCTTGTCGTTTTCAACAAGTGAGATGTCAACGTGTAAACGCTGAGTTTTATGTGCTTCTCTCTCCTCGTATGTCACAAATTTAGAGGTTCCTTGAATTCTGTATACAAAGCTTGACCGACCTAAAATCATACCCTGGTTGATCATGGTTTTAAAGGGTTCGTCAAATGAGATTTGGTCTATATCGTATAAAAACTTAGTCCAAAACCTTGAATACAACAAGTGCCCCGTAGTATGCTCAGCTCCTCCGACATAAAGATCTACCTGACCCCAGTAATCCGATTTTTCACGAGCGCAGAACTCCTTTTCGTTGTGGGGATCCATGTAACGCAGAAAATACCAAGACGATCCAGCCCATCCAGGCATGGTGTTGGTTTCCATTCTATCACCTCGGAAGACAGGCCAATCTTCACGCCTCGCACGCGCAAGTGGCGGCTCACCATCAGCTGTAGGAAGGTACTCGTCAACAGCGGGTAGAGTTACGGTTTCGTTTTCGATAAGTTGCGGAATATCTTTCTCATAACAAATGGGGAATGGCTCACCCCAGTAACGTTGTCTTGAGAAAACGGCATCCCGCAATCTGTAATTTATCATCCTCTCTCCATACCCTCTCGACTCTAATAAATCTAAAGCGGTAGATATTGCTTCATGTTTAGAGAGCCCATTTAGTTCTTCTGAATTTTGTAGAATGGCTTTTTCGTCAGAATTTACAAACCCATCAGAGTCATGACCTTTAAAAATGGAAGGAATGTCTATGTTAAAATACTTGGCAAATTTCCAATCTCTCTCATCTCCAGCAGGCACGGCCATGATCGCTCCTGTACCATAACCAGCGAGCACGTAATCAGAGATGTAAACCGGGATTTTCTCTCCAGTCAATGGATGGACAACATGCCCCCCCAACTCAACCCCTGAAATGCCCTTTTCTCCTTGTCTTTCTCGTTCGCTTTTTTTAGAGGCCGTCAGGATGTAGTCATTCACCTCCCTTAGCTTCTCTTCAGAGGTAAACCCACTCACCAATTTATGTTCTGGGGCGAGTACCACAAAACTCACACCGTATAATGTATCAGGTCTGGTTGTAAACACCTCCACTTCGCACCCATCAGCGCTTCCACCTCCTTTAAAACGGACTGTTGCACCTTCCGATCTGCCTACCCAGTTTCTTTGGGCTTCTTTGATACTTTCAGTCCAATTCAGATCGTCTAACCCTTCGATAAGCCTGTCGGAATAGGCTGTGATTCTCATCATCCACTGGCGCATACGTTTGCGCTCAACGGGATGGCCACCTCTCTCAGAAAGTCCGTCCTTCACCTCATCATTTGCGAGCACCGTCCCAAGTTGAGGGCACCAGTTCACCTCTGAATCCGCCAAGTACGCAAGTCGAAACTGCATTAGGATGGCGTTCTTCGCCTGCTTACTCATCGATTTCCAATCAGTAGAAGTAAAATCTCCCTCAAAGTGTTTTCCGAAATGAGGGAACAAAGTCAAATCTAAATTTTTCCACCAGCCCTCTTCGCAGGCAGCTTCAATGGAGTAATTCCCATTCTTTTCAAAAGCATCAATTAAAAATTGTAACGGTTTTGCCCCCCCACTTTCAAGATCATACCAACTTTCGAATAATTTTCCGAAAATCCATTGTGTCCATCTGTAATATGAGGGGTCAGAAGTCATCACTTCTCTGCTCCAGTCAAATGAAAACCCGATCTGTTGCATTTGGGTTCTGTAGCGATTGATATTCGTTTCAGTGGTAATCGCAGGATGTTGTCCTGTGGCAATCGCATATTGTTCTGCCGGAAGCCCAAAGCTGTCAAACCCCATCGGATGCAAAACGTTAAAGCCGCAATGCCTTTTGTACCTAGAAATAACATCTGAGGCGATGTATCCAAGAGGGTGTCCTACGTGAAGTCCCGCCCCGGAAGGGTAAGGGAACATATCCAAGGCGTAGAACTTAGGTTTGTCCTTTAATTCTTTTACTTGGTAAGATTTTTCTCTAGACCAAACCTCTTGCCAATGCTTTTCAATACTGCGAAAATCGTATTCCATATGACCGGTAAAGTTAGTTATTCGAAATCAAATTTATCTCTCTCGGGCAACCCTTGTTTGTGAAATACGTCAATTTAGTGTATGATTATCAGTCGCACCCCCCTTTCGATACACAATATGATAAAGTCAGTTCTCTGGCGAGTACCATCGATTGATGCGTCAAAGAATGTATATCTAACATTTGATGACGGTCCACACCCACATTTAACGCCTTGGGTGATGGAGCAATTGAAAGAGGCTGGGGATTTAAAAGCGACGTTTTTCTGTGTTGGGGAGCAGGCAGCTCGCCATCCAGAAATGATAGACGATTTAAGAGCGGCAGGTCATGAAATTGCTAACCACAGCCAGGGTCACGAAAGTGGATGGTCAACCCCTCGGGCATCTTATTTAAGAAGCTATCTTCAATGCGAAGAAGAACTTGGTTCGACAACAAGATTCAGACCCCCTTATGGCAGGATTACACCTCGACAAGCTCGCGCTATTTCGAAAAGAACTCAGGTTGTTATGTGGGATGTCCTTTCCGGGGATTTCGACAGATCTCTTTCAGGAAGCGATTGCTTAAACACACTTAAAAAGCTTACAAGATCTGGGTCGATTATCGTATTTCACGACAGCGAAAAAGCAGCTCCTAGACTTCTTTACGCCCTTCCGAAATATCTAAAATGGTTAGCAGATACTGGGTATACCGTTCAGCCTCTTCCCGAGAATAGATCTAAAAAATCACATTCTTAATTGGGCGGGTGGCGTTACTTGTCCTCTGCGTCCCTTAACATCTTAAGTTTTGCCTTAATTTCTTCAACCTCACGCTTGTAAGATTTGATAGATTTTTCAGCGTGGTCACGAATTGATTGTGCACCTTTTCCTGTAAAGCGCTCCATGTTCTCTTCCGTTTGGATTACACGAGTATTAAGACGATTAATCTTATCTCTTAACACAGCTTGCTCACGACGGATGTCATTGCCACCACCTCTTCCACTATCTCCACCTTTGGACAGGCGTTCAACGCGATTTTGATAGCTTGCTACAGAACGCTCAGATCTTTGAGCACTTAAAGCATCGTAGTGCTTATCCATCGCCTTTGTAAAGCGATCAGACAAATTCTCAAAGTTTTTCCTGGGAACGAACCCAATTTTACGCCAATCACCTGAGAACTCTTTTAGCGTGTTTAAATCAGCGATTCTGTCATCAGTAATTTTAAACGCTTCTACTTTTTCAAGCAGCACGTTCTTCAATCCTAGATTTACTTTCTCCTCTTTATTTCGATCTGCGAACTGAGCTTTCTTCGCTTTAAAGAAAACATCCTGAGCTTTGTGAAAACGCCTCCATAATTTATGTTCCTCTCCTGGAGGGCATGACCCAGCGGTCTTCCAATCCTTTTGAAGTTGTAGCATTACAGCGGTTGTATCTTTCCAATCGGTGCTGTCCTGTATTGCCTCAGCCTTTTCACAAAGAATGATTTTCTCTTTCTTAGCACCTTTCCCCTCCTCCTTCATTTTATCGTAAAAAACCTGCTTTTTTTCGAAGAAGACATCAGATAATTCACGGAATTGCTGCCACAAATTTTCGTTGTGCTCCTTTCCAGAAAAACCGATTTCCTTCCACCTTTTCTGCATATCAATAACCTTGGTTGTCAAAGTTTGCCAAACCTTATGACCTTCTTCAATATCCTCTGTCATCAAACCCCTTAACTCCTCGATCAGTGCGTCTTTTAAAACTTTATTCTCAACAAAACTCTCTCGGAGTTTATCGTATTGAACTTTTACCTCTTCAAAAACTGGACGCGTAATTCCGAAAAACGTGTCTGCCATTTCTTGATAAGTCTCCCTCGGAGATGGCCCTATATCTAGCCATTGTTTTTGAAGCTCACGTGCTGTTTTTTCCCGCTCCTTTAAATCTTCAACAGCTGCAAGACCCTTAGCTTTTTCAGTTAATTCAAGTTTTGCGGTATGATTTTTCTTTAAGTCGTGATCCTGAAGTTGCTTGTAGATATTAATGTTGTAGAAAAACTCATCGCGCAAGCGGTGGTATTCGTCATGAATATCCTTGTAGTTATTTCCAGGAACATCTCCAATCTTTTCCCACTCTTCGCGCACTTCATTAAAAGCGCTGAAAGCCTTCCCTATATTTTCTTCTTCTTGGATTGTATTTCTCAACCTTTCTAGAAGACCTTCTTTTGTGACCAAATTGGCCTTCTGTTCCTCCGCAATACGAGCCTTCCAAGCTTTCTCTCTTTCTTTAAATGAATTCGAAAGTTCTTCGACTACAGCTTCATCTTCAGAAGGTTTGTAAATAAAAGTTTCATCAGGCTCGTGTTCTTCCTTTTCCCAAGCATCGCGTTGGCGACGTACCTCATCTTGTGTGAGGGCGTGGAAGGATTGTATAGCACTGCGCACATCTTTTCGGATGGCTTCCAGATCTTCGTTCCCGAGTAGATCATGGATACGTTGCAAAAGTTCAGACCGCATTACGGTTATAAAATGGATGTTATTAGTTTTGCAAATATCGGGTATCTCAACCCACCTTGCGACTTAGAATCGAATCTAAAATTATTATTACGAAATTGGCTGTGAATTGGCAGGAAAAAATAACTCGGTGGTGTGCACGAAGTGAGCGTTCTCAGGCTGAGGTGCTTAAGCGCTTAAAGGAGTGGGAAGTTCCCACTTCAGAAGCGAATTCGTTTCTACTTAAGTTAGAAGGGCTTGATTTTGTAAACCAACCGCGTTTTCTCTCAGCCTTCACCCACGATCACTTTCATTTAAAGCAATGGGGACCCTACAAGATCGGTGATGGTCTAAGTGCTAAAGGCTGTTCCTCCTCAGAGATTTCTTCTGCACTTTCTGTACTCACGCCAGACATAGTATTGGAAAAGCTCACTCACGTCTTAAATTCTCGCCTGAAAACCCACCCTTCTGACCTCACTTCTAACCGCCCTCGCTTGATCCGCTACCTTCAATCGCGAGGATTTTCTTTAGAAATGATACTATCATCTATCAAGTCGATTTAACTTCTTTACTTTTGTCTCATGCTTACAGTTGACTCTATCGAAACCCTTTCTTCTCGTCTTGAAGCCTTGAGAGGCTATCTGAACATTGAACAGAAGCGAATGGAGGTGATGGAGGAAGAAAAGCAAACCCACGATCCGGAGTTTTGGAATGACTCTAAAAATGCAGAGCAAGTAATGAAACTCATTAGATCTAAGAAATCTTGGGTAACGAAATTTGACGATTGCGCATCAAAGGTTGAGGACCTCACAGTCCTTTTCGATTTTATGAAAGCTGGGGAAGAAGATCCCGCCGAGGTTGATTCTGCCTACTCGGAAGCGACAGAGACCGTTGAGGGCTTAGAGTTTCAAAACATGCTTTCTGCAGAAGAGGATTCCCTCAATGCCGTAATGCAAATCACTTCCGGAGCCGGAGGAACAGAATCCTGTGACTGGGCTGCAATGCTTATGCGCATGTACAGGATGTATGGCGATAAGGCAAGTTTTAAAGTCCGCGAACTCCACCTTCAAGAGGGCGATCCCGCCGGAATAAAACAAGTCACCCTTGAGTTCGAAGGCGACTTCGCATACGGAATGCTCAAAGGAGAAAACGGCGTTCACAGGTTAGTCAGAATCTCCCCATTCGACTCTCAAGCTCGTCGCCACACCTCTTTTGCCTCTGTTTACGTCTACCCACTTGTTGACGACTCCATTGAAATCACGGTGAACCCCGCAGATATTTCTTGGGACACTTTTCGTTCAGGCGGAGCTGGAGGCCAAAACGTCAACAAAGTAGAAACCGGAGTACGTGTACGTCACGCCCCCACTGGTATCGTTATCGAAAATACGGAAACCCGATCTCAACTCGGCAACCGTGAGAAAGCGATGCAGCTCTTAAAATCTCAACTCTTCGAACTCGAACGCGCCCGTCTCAACGAAGCCCGTGATGAAATCGAAGCTGGGAAAATGAAAATAGAGTGGGGTTCTCAAATCCGATCCTACGTCATGCAGCCATATAAAATGGTCAAGGACGTCCGCACCGGCCACGAAACCTCCAATGTCGATGCCGTAATGAACGGAGAAATCGACGGATTCCTAAAGGCCTACCTTATGGAGGCCGGCGCCGCTTCAAACAACCCTCAAGATTAACACGCGTTTTAAATCATCACAATATGTCAGATTTCCGAATTGAAAAAGACACCTTAGGAGAAG
>Ga0209709_10001720_pt1 | contig 19914 bp, 21 predicted proteins | sample ArcticOcean_MG_C_2_FD_187435 | JGI IMG/M metagenome (GOLD analysis project Ga0209709, IMG submission 187435) | Marine microbial communities from western Arctic Ocean - ArcticOcean_MG_CB4_136 (SPAdes) (version 2) | ecosystem: Environmental > Aquatic > Marine > Oceanic | place: Arctic Ocean... | reverse complement strand
AAAAAAAAAAAAAAAAAAAAAAAAATGTTCTCCAGATGGCAAGTAACCGAACAAAAAAAACTAAATGAATGAATGGATAAATGGATGAATGGATAAATGGATAAATGGATAAATGGATAAATGGATAAATGGATATGTTTATTTGTTTATTTGTTTATTTGTTTATTCGCCCAACCCTTCTTGCCATACAATGTGGGATATGCTAATGCGAGTTCATACTTAAACCAATGGTCTGTTAATTCCTTAGGAATTTTTCTTTCCCATCTGAAAGTGTGTTTCAAGAAAGTTGGATGAGTATGGAGCCAACTCCTGTATCCAATCCATTCTTCTGAACGACGATCAACGCCCCGCAGAAGCGGCCAACCCATGCCCTCAAGACGAACCCATCTCGTTATACCGGGAACACAACTTAACGTCGCCGGTGGCGTGTCGTAATACTCCGATTTCCACAAGCAGACACGCCTCTCGTAGGCGTGTAGCCCCGGTAAGGTGGCTATGTGTTCCCATCTATGGCGACCAACTACATTGTCCAAAACCAGACTAGTGGGACACTTGTGTATGTTCCTCACCTTGGAGACGACGTATCCTTTGTCGTCTACCTGCGGGGGAGTCCATCTATAGACCTGTTTCAGAATCAGCTCCAAGACTTCCTCGGGGAGGTCATAATGGTCAAGGAGACGCACGATTTCGGAGACAGCTGTCATTGATATGGACGAGTTGGTCGGTTGTGATAGAGAGTTGAGGGAGATGAGAGTTGAGAGACTGTGAAAGTCTTGATAAGATGGTCTACTGATAAGAAACAATCAGTAAATCAAATTTGTGACCATGTGAAAAAAAAGAGTTCCTTGACCGAACAAAAAAAATTTAATGAAATTCTTTATTTAATGTCTACCAAACTAGATAATCGTCTCTGGTGGGCTATCCTACCTAATAGGTACTCCGAGCTACAAGATCCATGTATGTACCCACTCCAGAACAGATTCTTCCGCCTTTTCTTTATCTTCTACGAGCTTCTCGTTCTTCCTCATCAACGACTCCTTCTCCTTCGCTCGGACTGACGCCCAATTGATCTTAGTCCATTCTCCATCTTGGACATCCAACCAGTGGGTGGGACGCTCGGTGTTGTAACGACCAAATCGGATGTCCATGCCATCAGGCAAGGCGATGAACTTTTTGTGATGAGTCTTACAAAGACCATCACATCCCTGAAGATGCTTGCGCGTGCACTGAACCCCATGGCCTTGGCGATACATGCGAGCAGAGCATCGTTCAGGGTCGTGGGGTGCTTGTGAAAGCTCGGCAGCATCCATCTTGGGCTTGGCGTCCGAAGGTCCTCGGGGGTCGAGAGTAGAGAAGTCAGGGATGTCATCGGTTCCATCCTGACCCTTGGTAAAACCGTCGCGCCATGCGGCCTCAAGCCACTGGTCGACAACCTTCTGTGTCATCTTAGCAGACATCTTAAGGTTCGGCGTTCGAGAGCGGTTGGTTGGTTGAGAGTTGAGATTGCTGAGAGACTGTGTAAGCCTTGATAAGTAGTTGTGATGATAAGGAACAATTGGAAATCAAATTTATGAGCGTGTGAAAAAAAAGAGTTCCTTGACCGAACAAAAAAAAGATGTAGTCTTTCACAAACGCCCGCAATTCAGTCTGCGACGAGCAGACCTTAGCTCCCAAGTTCATCCTGGGTTTAATGTGAAAGTTGTGAGTATGGTATCCGCACTTTGGTCCGCCTCCGGTTGGGTGATTAACCCCCATATCTCACTCAGGACTAAGCTAACTGTCCTACATCAGGGTGCTATCCCGGTTCAGCGCCCACCCCATAACCGAAGTTAGAGAATGCTTTTGATTCAATGGTCAAGGAACAATCAGGAAATCAAATTTATGAGCATGCGAAAAAAATTAATGGATTGGGAACTCTTTTATGCCCGATGAATACAGGTGAGACAGAAGTGTTTCTCGGCGACAGATTTATAAATGGGGATATTAGTTAGTAACCTCTTCGCGATATTTTCGTGAAGATGAAGATGAAACATCTGGCATAGGGTTGAATCACATTTTTTGGTTTTGTCGGTGAGGATAAAATCAGAGTTATCAATCTTGACTTTATGAGGACAAAATCCTTGTTCAGATTTATCAATATACTGATAAGATTTCATTTTGTTTGTAATCGATTTATGATACGTTTCAAATTCGGTTTGGATCTCATCTTTCTTAAAGAATTTTGCCATATCTTCAGCTCTTAGACACGCTTCATTAGGGTCAGTATTACTGATATAATGATGGGTCTTCGTGCATGAGTCGCAGAAACCGCATTCACCAGAGAAGCATTCGGCGACCATTTTGTTCTTATTTTGTTTATCAAATAAATAAGTATTGATAATCAAATTTATTTAAAACGAAAATAATAAAACAAAGATAATGAATCAAATGATAAATTTAGTTGATGATGATAAGAAGGTTCTTTTCATCAATAGATTTCATAGTATATTCTCTTTATATTTGTTGTTCGGATGGATCTTTGAATCACAGAGAAAAGTGTTAGTATTTATCATACCGACATTACAGTTTCAATTCTTAGTGAATAACAATATGTGTATTTTAACTCAGTTAGAGAACCGATATCTGAAGGAAGAAAAAAAAGAAGATTCATTTGTTGGTAAGAAACTGGCAGAATATCAGATTGAGTTGAGTGATAGGAAGAGGGAGATTATGATCAATGGTTTAATTTATTTGAGTTTCTCATTAAGTTATTGGTGGATGTAACTAAATTCAAATTTGTATCCTTCTCTTAATTTTTTAGTGAATTTATTTTCTTTGTAGGAACCACAAAGCGGATCAAATACTTTGACGAATGTTTCGCCAGATAAGATAATTCTTTCATTCCATGAGCCGGTTGTTTCGTATGGTATTACTTTATCTGTGAAATAATTTGAATTACGATATTGAATTAATGAATGCATATGTTTTTCCATGATAGTAATTTCGTCATCTTTCAGACAGAAATCACACTGACATCCCATGATCCATTTTCTGTTTTCGGGTAAGGTATTGAAAGGTAAGTGTAGGAAGTGAATATTATTTTGTCGGGCTAGCCATAGTGATTTCTGAACATTATTAGCACTGACTTGCCATGAAGGGACCGAAGCAGTTAAAGGAACATAATTCCTCCAATAAAGACGCCATGTATAGATACATATTTTGGTCTGTAATTCTTTGGGTAACAAGGTGATCTTATCTTTCCAGTCGGACTTAAGAAAGATACATCTTTCTCTATATTCTTTTTTCTCTTTCTTTTTCAATCGCATCTTATATCTCTTTTCATTTCTTGTTTTTTGATTCATTTTAAGGATATCTATACTTGTTAAGAAGTAGTATTTTTAAATCAAATTTGATTAATATTTCTATATCATAAAGTAATAGAAATGCCATTGAAACTTGTTAAAAATAGAGATATCAGATTTAAACTTCAAGGGAAAAGATATGCCGATGATATAAGATATTTGAATGATAATAATTATTATTATCTTGTAGAATTAGATCATTTAATCTATTTGGAGACATTAATGACGAGGAACGAAGAAGCAACTCAAAGGGTAAAAAAATATGAAATAAAATACAACGATTTCATGAAATCTCTCAGGAATAAATATGATTATTCAGAAGTTTAGATTTTCACTAATTTAGTTTCTAGTTTAGGATTATTTTTCTCTATTTCCTTTTCTCTTTCTTTTTTGTAATCATAGAGACAATTATGAGTATGTGGATTTTGATGAATGATACAAAAGTGATTTTTACATTTACAAGTGAAGTAAATCATTTTAAGCTTCTTTTTACATAGAAGACATCTCATTCTCTTAGGTTTCTGAACAGGAACACATACAGGGTTAGATTCGGGGTCTTTTACTTCATTCATAGTTATTAGATTTATTAGATTTATAAATATCATCAATCAAATTTTTTTCTTTGTCTCTGAAAGTTTTGATGAATTCTAAAATAGGTTTATCCTCATTTTGTTTGAATTGATGTTTTGTATTTAGTAGAGATCTTCCGATAATAATTTTGTGATAGTTTGGTTCTGACTCATGTGACTCATGTGACACATCAGAATATCCATAATCAATGGACTTGAACATGTTATCCTTTACTTAATGAATAAAAAAATAATTCATTTTATCAAATTTACAATGTCCAGGCCCACTGATATTTCATGAAATTCTCTTTTGATATATTTCTTCGGATTGTTTTCGGAGAAGGATTATATTGTTCTTTGATTTTATTTAGTCTAGGTTGAGGTTGTGGTTGTAGAGATTGATCCTTAATTGGATTATCTTTTGATATCGGTTGATTATTATCTTTTAGATCCAGATGATTATTTATGATAAGATAAAATTTTTCCATTATATAATATCTTAAGAAAATTATTTAAAATAATTAATTCGTTAGAAATCTGGGTCCGATGCTCATTGTCATTAATTCCTGCATGAGAAGTTTACACGCGTATGGGATATAGACCTTTGTAAAATCTCCATAGTTGGAGCATTTTCTACATTCATAGATATTGTCTTTATTATTTCCACATGCTATCATTTTACAATCATTGCATATATAGACGCTATATTTGTCGGAAACATCCATTAATCTTTCTTTAAGGAAAGATGCGGAACCGTGGGCTATCATACAATCGCGTTCCATTTCTCCGAATCTTAATCCACCGTGTGATAATCGTCCTTCGGCGGGCTGTCTTGTCATAGAGACGATAGGTCCGCTAGCTCTGCTATGAACTTTATCTGCTGACATATGTTTGAGTCGCTGATAGTAAGTAGGTCCGATAAAGATAGATGTCTTGAGTTGATTGCCGGTGAAACCATCATAAAGGACTTCATTGCCCTTGCCTTCGTAGCCGCATGTTTCTAATGTTTCAATAATATCATTCACATTTGTTTCATTGAAGCCGGTTCCATCGCCATGATATCCCATTTCACAGCATGTTTTACCGAGAATACATTCCAGAAGTTGAGCGATAGTCATCCTACTAGGGACAGCATGAGGGTTCATGATAATATCAGGGACGATACCATCTTTAGTCCGTGGCATATCTTCTTGTCTATATGTCATACCTACAGTTCCCTTTTGTCCGTGACGACTAGAGAATTTGTCTCCAATTTGAGGAATCTTAATTTGTCTGAGTTTAACGTTACAGAAACGATATCCGTCGCTATTGATACCGATATAACTTTTATCAATGATTCCACTTTCATTGGATCTCGGTGTCGTGCTACAATCGCGATAATTATATTCAGGCATATTTTTGATAGGAATTACTTTTCCGATAATGATATCATTTGATGATACATGAGTATTTTCTTTGACCATCCCATCTGAGCCAAGTTTATCATAATTTGCTGGTTTAGGAAATAATAATTTACTCTTATCTGGTGAACAGAATTTATCTTCATCACCAGTTAATTGATTCTTTTGTTCTTCATCTTTGTATGTTCTGTAAAAGGTAGATGAAAAGAGACCACGATCAATCGCTGACTGATTAATGATAACAGAATCTTCTTGATTGTATCCGGCGCATGTTGCGATGGCTACAATAACATTATTCCCATTCGGAAGACTATTAAAATTTAGATGCTTCATCATTTTAGTATTAATCATTGGTTTTTGCGAATAATGAAGGACATGAGCAAATGTATCAAATCTCTGATTAAAATTAGTACAGTGAACGCCGACTGCTTGCTTACCCATAGCCGATTGATATGTATTCCTTGGTGCTTGATTATGATTCAAGAAAGGGATAGTTGAAGCAATTGCTCCTAAGATAAGAGTCGGATTGAGTTCATAATGAGTAAAATTTTTAGATTTATCATGTATTCTGGTACCAATCAATGTATTTTCAACTTCATGAAAATCAATATATTCAATTATTTGTTCTTTATCATTGTTAATAAGAATTTCATCCCATGTATCGTGTAAGACATAATTAGAGATATCACTTATGTTCCCTTTCAATAAAGGTCTAGTACATCTCCCACCATCTGAAAAGATATAAATAGAATTATCAGTATGATTCCAAGAGATAGAGCAATGAGGATGAATGAGATTTTTTGTTCTCATCTGTTTAAATTCCACTACTAATTCAGATGGAGAAGGAGTGTATCCGACCCAATCTCCATTTACGAATACTTTTGTTATTTGCGATTTATTGAAACTATATAAATCATATTTATCAACAGATTCAATGTATTTTTCAATATATGACATGTAGGTATCAGGTGATATATCAGAAGTAATTTCACACATCATTGATAAATTTTTAACAACTCCTACAGATTGCCCTTCGGGTGTTTCTGTAGGACAGATATATCCCCACTGTGAGTTTTGTAATTTTCTAGGTGCGATCAATTTACCCGTGGTATCAATCGGGGTTGATAATCTCCTCATGTGAGACAATGTACTCATAAAAGTAAGACGATTCAATACCTGAGATACTCCTTGCTTGTTAACATTGTTTTTCATTCCCCAGTTTCCGGTGGCGAGGGCACTTTTCAATACTGTCTCAATATAATTAGACTTAATCATCTTAGAAATATTGATATCGTTAATTATATCTTCATAATTATTGTTTAAGCTCCATATACCGGTGGATACCTCTTTATTAACGTAAAGTTTGATATCTTTTGCTATTCTATTCATACATTGATTGATCAGGTTACCCATTAATATACCGACGGGTTCAATCCTTTTATTCGCATAATTGTCTCGATTACTAGGGCTAATCGCACCGATATCACATTTGAGTAACTTATTTATCATGAGACCTAGATACTGTATTTTCTTTTTCCCATCATTTCCTAGGTGAGGTAATAAATCTCTTTTTAAAATATTCTTACAATATTCATACTTCATTTCTGGAGGAAATGAAGTATTTGAATGATTGATATACTTAGTAATATACATTATTGCATCAAACTCTGTTTGACAATCGGTTGTTTCCGTAAAAGATTTCCGGATCATTTTCAGGATGAAATTATCCATATCAGAATTATCATTATCAATAATATGATAGATTATTTCCTTATCCGTGATACAACCCAGGGCTCTGAATAAGATAGTAATAGGGATATCTGTTCTAATATGAGGAAATGAAACATAAATCATATTTTCAAACATTGAGGGTTTATTTGTTAACTTTATGGAAATGGTCTTTGTTGTGCCATATGTATTGGCACCACAAGATTTCACTTCACATGTATATTTATACTTTGAAGATGCCTTGTTCTGATGAACTTGAATAATATTTGGAATGACTCTCTCCTGAGTAATAACTACTTTTTCGTTTCCGTTAATGATAGTATATCCCCCAGTATCGAATTTACATTCTGAATAAATATCAGATTTATAAACACAGTGTTCAGATTTTACAATAATAGGTATCTTGCATAACAGGATATTATCTATAGTTTTACTCGGTAAGATAATTTCAATATCATTCTCTATTTGCGTGTATTTTACACTTACCGAAATGAATACAGATAAGGAATATGTAAAATTCCTTAGTCGGGCGATATGAGGTGTCAGCATCTTGGGAACACCATTATTCTCCGTATAATATGGTTTCTCAATACGGATACTGATAATTGATATTGTTATATTTTTGAGAATTTCATCATTTAAATTAACCGATAAGGGGAATGATTGAGCCAATATCTTAGGTAAAATATTGTCAATAAGATCATTATAAGATTCAATCTGATGATTAACTAAGATATTTTTTTGTTCAAAATATTTACTGACGAGTTGTTCAACAACTTTCTCATCAATCATATTAGAATAACTTCTATTAATTGCTTTATGTAATTTTAAATCAAATTTTAATTAACTTTGTAATGCCATATTCTTAATTTCATCAGACATCTCTATACAATCAAAAATAGTGTCAACCTCTATTTGTTTTTCATTGAGGATATCTGATATATAATCACTGAAATCTTTAAAGATATCATTTGTTTTATAGAATGTAAGCCAATCCAGATATTTTGATCTAAACACCTCATAACTATGAATTTCATCTGTATCGGATGACATCATCCTGAATTCACTAAATATTTTTTGACATTGGATCAGTATTATCAGAGACTGGATTAACATCGGATCAATCAACAATTTTTGAGAAATACATACATTGACAGTCATTTTAAATAAACGTGAAGGATTAATATTCCATGGCTTAATCTCATCTAAATTATTTTCCAGATATTCTAATATCCTCTGTTTTACATTCTGTTCATCTTTTAATTCATATTTTAAGAAACACGATAAAATAGTTGTCATCGTATTTAAATCAACTTTCTCAAGCTTGATATCAGAATCTTCAAATATTTTAGAAATATCATCAACTCCATCAATCTTATGATTTGGGACAGTCCAACAGAAACCAAAATCATAGATAACTAATTGATATTGGTCGCCAAACTTCCTCGCTTTCCAATTCCCTTTATGTAAATCACCATGATGATAATTTAAGATATGTTGATTATTCCTTGTAAATGAACATAATAAAAGTGCTATCTTATATTTTTGATATTTATCAGCGTCTACTTTCTCAAAAGTCTGTCCTTCTTCATAACTCATTATCATGATGGATGGACTCGTTTTTATCAATTCGGGTATCACGATAAAATCATTGTCTTTGTATAACTCTTTAAATTTCAATAAATGATTTGATTCATTTACAAAATCCGATTGTTCATTAAACTGATCTATGAAATTATTGATATCAAATGGGAATGATTCACTGAGAAGTTTATTAATTGATGGACAAAGTTTCATAATCTTGTAAAATTTACGAAAGAAATTAATCTCATATTTCACATTCGGATGTTGTATCTTCATTACATAATTTTGTCTTTTACTGTATTTTGTAAGTGGTTTATCTTGAATTAAATAAACCTGACCAATACTACCCGATCCAATGACATCTAAGATTTCATAGTCTTCGTTAAAGTCTTTTTTGAATACTTCTTTGTAATGTTCAAATGTATAATTAATTGGATGATCATTACAATTTTCATAAAATTCTTCAAGTTTAGATAGCCATAATGGATTATTCTTTGTTATAATATTTTCTTCTTCCAAATACATGATTTCTAATTTAGGAGTGATCCACTGACAAAATTTAATCGCGACAGAACCGCACCTTTTAATCCTCTCAATAATCGTGTCTAATAATACGATATCATGGGTCAGATTTTCTTTATACAGAGAGATATATTGATTTACTGAATAAATTAATCGTAAATAGTGATAAAAATAAGAACAGAATTGTATCATTTACTGAAGACTATTTAATTATTTATTGAAAATAAACTTAAATAAGTTTAAAAAGTATTAGAATAGTATCCTTAACTTATAATGAGTCTCCAAAAAAACATCAGGGATTTGATATTCTTTTATGTGAAAACAAATTATAATGAATACCTGATATCCAATGAGATTAAGATTATCCCAGAATCAGACATAGATAACGTAATTCATTCTCTCTATGATGAACGTAAGGATCATATCAAAGTATTCATTCAAAATTCCTTAAAGAAATTATACGAAAGCAAACCGGATGAATATCCTGGCGATCAGACTGTTAATAATTTATTACTGAATATCTTTCAGGACGATGAACTATGTAAAAATAGACTGAGTGTTGAAATAAAATTACATCAACAGAAAATGAGAGGCGAGAAGAATGATTACAGTAAATTATTATAAAATAAAATCTAAGAGATAGTATCTTAATGAAAGTAATTACTTCAACAAAGAAGATTAAATCTCCTAAAAGAAGTCCAAAGAAATCTCCAATCAAATCGTTAGATAAATACAGAGCATTTCTAGGTGATAAGAATGATGCTCCTGTATCTAAAGATAAAAAAGTTATTCATGTGAAAAGGAAAATATTTTCACCAAAAGCGCCCTCAGTAACAAAATCTTCCAAGACTGATATTAAGGACATCAATGATATTGAACAGAAAATGTTACAAATGAAAGAAAGTCAAATTAAGATGCCAACCCAAAATACGACGAGTGATCCTCAGGTAAAACCTATTCAGAAACCTATTCAGAAACCTATTCAGAAACCTATTCAGAAACCTATTCAGAAACCTATTCAGAAACCTATTCAGAAACCTATTCAGAAACCTATTCAGAAGCCTATTCAGAAGCCTATTCAGAAGCCTATTCAGAAACCTAAAGTATCGCGATCCAATCGCAGATCAACAAGTCGTAAATCAAATCGTAAAAATAAGGGTCGCAAAGTTAGTATTAAAACAAGAGTTTTCAATGAAAAAGATGTTAAAGAAGTTGAATCTAGAATTAAGGAAATCAGAGGTAAGAAGACCGGGGAAATTCGGGAAGAGTTGGAAAAGCAGGGTGTGAAGGTATCTGGTAAAAGTAATCGGTTATTAAGAGATATTTATCTATATTCAAAGGTTTGTAATATTAATATTCAGCATGAGAAATAAATAAGTGTTATTTATATTATGGATCATGGTAATTTTGATATCCTAAGTGTAGTTCATTTCTTATTATATTTCTTTTTAGGACTATATTGGAAGCATAAATATGCGATAGTCTTATTGATAGGTATAGCGTGGGAAATTATAGAACATTTAGTAGTGAATAATGAATATACGAAATACTTATTGGGAAGATATTGGATAATCCCTGAAAGATATATAAATGATACATTAGATCATAGTATAACTGATATAATTATGAATATGATTGGATATACTTTGGGTTCTTGTATTAAATTTTAAGTCCTAATTTTTTTATGAATTGAATTATATAAATGAGTGATAATTCATCAAAATCTACTTTAGAATATAATGATTCATATGCAAATCAAGTCAATGAAATTATTAATACATTAGAATTAGATTCAGAGACCGATAGAAGTATTTTGAAGAGTAGATTTCTTTCTGAAGTCGTTAAATATGAAGAAAGAAAACTTCATACGAAAAAATATTACGATCGCTTTAGATTTATTGTAACCGTGGGATCAATTATGTTACCGGCAATATTATCATTGGGTCAGATGGACCCTACTAAGTTGCCTAAGAATTTTGATCAGATTATCTATTGGGCTTCATGGACGATTTCTTTATCAGTTACTGCTGCGAATGGTTTCTTGCAATTATTTAGTCTAGACAAAAATTATTTTGAGTATGCTCTGACGACAGAACAATTAAAGACTGAAGGATGGCAGTATTTTCAGCTTTCGGGTAAATATGAGGATGATGAAACGCATCAGGAAGCTTATAAGGATTTCTCTAAATCAATTGAGAATATTAAGAGAAAACAAGTTGAGAAAGAATATTCGGGTAAAGGTGATGTTAGCAAAAAGAAGAAAGAAAAACCATTTGATTTTCAAGCAGAACTCATGAAAAATTTACCGGATCATCTGAAACCGGCATCAGAAAAAACTGATCCTGAAAAGGGTGAGGCAAAACTAGATAGTAAAATGGGCGAAATTGATAATTTAATGAATGATAAAATGGGCAAACTTGATACACTGATGACGATGCTAGAGAAGAAGAATATAGATAGTGGCGTGGCATCAACTGTCGGAAATGTAAGAGAGATATTAGCAGGGTCTATTAAAGAACAAGTATCCGAAGCGGCATCAGAAGTTGTTTCAGAAGCAATTGATAAAGCAGATGGTAAATAATTTATGAATTTATGAATTTATGAATTAATTTGCAAATAAATTTGATTTTTTATATTTAAACTTACTATCACAAGTTTACTATATATCATGAGCGACCTAGGAGAGAAATACAAGAAAGAAAATCTTCAGAATCATATTTACAATACACCTGATACTTATGTCGGTGGTTGCGATTTGATTTCAGAACCATTACCTCTATTCAATCCAGAATCAAGTAAGATTGAATTTAGAGATTCTGAATTTATTCCTGCTCTATACAATACTTACAATGAAATTTTAGTGAATGCCAAGGACCAAGTTACTAGATTAAATGGTCTTCATGAAAAGGATAACTCAGTTAATTTAGTCACAGAGATTAAGGTTGAAATCAATCGGGAAACGGGTGAGATATCTATTTACAACAATGGGGATGGGATTGATGTGGCGATCCATCCTAAAGAGAAAAAGAATGGGAAACCTATTTATATTCCTCAGCTTATCTTTGGTGAACTTCTTACTTCAACGAATTACAACAAAGAAGAACAAAAGGTAGTCGGTGGAAAGAATGGATATGGGGCGAAGCTGACTAATATCTTCTCAAAGACTTTCAAGATTGAGACAGTTGATCGTATTCGGAAGAAGAAATATTCTCAAGTTTTCAAGGGCAATATGAAATGTATTCAGAAACCGAAGATTACAGATTGTTCAGGGAAACCATATACAAAGATTACATGGACATCAGATTTCAATCGTTTCGGTATTGAGAATTATTCTGATGATATGATAAATTTAATGATTCGGCGTGTTTATGATATCGCGGGTATCACAGACAAGAGCATTTCAGTTTATCTCAATAAGAAGAAGTTATCTGTAAAGAGTTTCTTAGATTATTCGAAGATGTATTTGACAGATGAAACGATTGTTTATGAAGAACTATCTGAGAATGGTATTCCTTGGAAGATTGGAGTTACTTTGTCAAAAACAGATAAGTTTGAACAGGTATCATTCGTGAATGGGATAGCGAATCCAAAGGGAGGGAAGCATGTAGATATGATTTCAAAGCAATTGACTTCAGGTCTAAAGAAATTAATCTTAAAGAAATCTAAGAAAGATGTGAATGAAAATTATATCAAGAATTATCTGCGTATCTTTGTAGATTGTCTGATTGTCAATCCATCTTTTGATAGTCAGACGAAAGAAAGATTGATTACAACTCCTTCTAAATTCGGGTCTAAACCTGTTTTATCGGATAAGTTCATGAAACAAATTCTTGACAAGACTGATTTACAAGACAGAGTTTTACAATTCAGTGAATTTAAGATGAATAAAGAGACAAAGAAGACAGATGGTCAGAAGAAGAACAAGATAAGAGATATTCCGAAACTGGATGATGCAAACTGGGCGGGTACTAAGAAATCAGAACAATGTATTCTTATTTTGACTGAAGGAGATTCAGCGAAGTCTATGGCTATTTCAGGGTTATCGGTTGTGGGACGAGATATTTATGGGGCTTTCCCTCTGAAGGGGAAGGTGATGAATGTTCGTGATGCTTCATTGGATCAGATTATGAAAAATGCCGAGATTACAAATATGAAGAAAATCTTAGGATTAGAAACAAATAAAGTTTATAAGGATACTAAATCTCTGAGATATGGTAAGATAATGATTATGACAGATCAGGATCATGATGGTTCTCATATCAAAGGTTTAGTCATGAATGTCTTTCATCATATGTGGCCATCTCTTCTAGAGTTAGGATTTCTCACGTCAATGATTACTCCGATTGTGAAAGTCTCTCTCAAGAAGAAAGTTAAATCATTCTATACATTAACTGAATATAATGATTGGATAACAAAAACAAAGAATTCTAGAGCATGGAAAACCAAGTATTACAAGGGTCTGGGAACAAGCAATGCTCAGGAAGCCAGGGAATATTTTAGTAATATTAAGATGAACAATTATATTTATACAGAGGAGACGAATCAAACGATGTCTTTAGCATTCAGTAAAGATAAGAGTGATGAGAGGAAGGAATGGTTGTATCAGTTTGATGAGAATAAAATTCTGAATCACACTGAGACAGAAGTTCCTATTCAGGATTTTATCAATTTGGAACTAATTCATTTCTCAAACAGTGATACATTACGATCAATTGGATCTGTTTATGATGGATTGAAACCGAGTCAGCGAAAGATTCTCTATTCATGTTTCAAGAGGAAATTATATTCAGAGATTAGGGTTGCTCAGTTAGCGGGTTATGTGAGTGAGAATGCCGCTTATCATCATGGTGAAGCATCTTTACAATCAGCCATCGTCGGCATGGCTCAAGATTATATGGGATCTAACAATCTGAATTTACTGATGCCGAATGGTCAGTTTGGAACACGAATTATGGGGGGGCATGATGCTGCGAGTCCTAGGTATATTCATACTGAATTAAATAAGATAGTTGATTTAATCTATCCTTCAGTAGATTTTCCTATCTTAGATTACAATGATGATGATGGTATTCTGGTTGAACCGAAATATTATGTTCCTATTATACCGATGGTTCTGGTGAATGGTATGAATGGTATTGGGACTGGATTTAGTACATCTGTTCCGAAGTATGATATGATTGATATTATTCGGAATGTGAAACGCAAGATTAGGAATGAATCATATTTATCTATTGCTCCATCCGTGAATGGATTCAAGGGTAAAATAATCAAGATTGATACTAAGAATTTCATGAGTAAGGGTATTTATGAGGTTATCAATGAAACTACGATTCGGATTACAGAGTTACCGATAGGGAAATGGACGGATGATTATAAGAAATTCTTAGATTCACTATTACCTGATGTGAAGAAATCAAAGTCATTAGAGAATGAGAAGCACAAGAAAGCAAAGAAGAATATTATAGATTATCGGAATAATAGTTCAGATACTGATATTGATTTTACAGTAACTTTTGAAAAAGGTTTCTTGAATTCATTGCAATGGGACGAAGATGAAAATATTGATGGGATAGAGAAATTCTTCAAACTAACCACTACAAAGGGATTATCATTAAGAAATATTCATTTGTATAATAATAAATCTCAGATCAAGAAATACAATGATATTGGTGAAATTATTGATGAATTTTACACTGAAAGACATCAGTTATATGTGAAGAGGAAAGAATATCAGTTATCAAATCTTGACAATGAATTAAAGATTCTTGTAAGTAAAATGAGATTCATTCAGTCGGTCATGGATGATGAGATAGTAATTTACAAGAGAAAGAAGATTGATATCATTAATAATCTATTAACTCATGAATATATTCAGGTTGCTTCGGGTAAGATTATTGAATTTAAGAAAGATGAAAATACCTCTTCATATGATTATCTAATCAAGATGTCATTGTATCTATTTACGGAGGATGAAATTGAGAAGTTAGAGAAACATATTAGTGAATTACATCTAGAGTATAATACGTTAGAGAAGTTGACCGTTGAAGAAATCTGGATTTCTGAATGTGATAAGTTGTTAGAAAAGATATAAATTAAAGATGTTCTTGTTCCTTTATTAATTGTTTCATTTGAAATATAAAACAAACTTCATCAGGCTCAAGTGTGGGTTCTGCACTATCTAATTTTCTTGCTATAGTTGTTAATAGGGATTTTCCACCACCTATTTCCGGAAAGTCTTTTGTTTTACTATATTCTACGAGTTCATTTACAGTATTCATAAAATTAGCTGTTTCTGATTTGGATGCTAAAGAAGATTGATGTCTTAGTTCATCACTTGCCCCCTCAAATGACACATCTGAATCAAAGAAATTCGGTGGTAGGGATGGTAATCCTTCCACTTCACATCGTTTTAAAGTCTCTATATTAAGAGCATCACCCAATCGTCCTTTATAATGTAATCTACAAAACCCACCAAACCAATCGGCAGATATAGATGGGTCTTCCTCTCGTGCTTCCGCAATTTTAGCAAGGACATAACTTAATTTTATAGGTTTGTCAAGATCTGCTTTTTCTGCTAGATATTCCTTGGGAATGATATCATCCATATTATGTTCAAAATATCTATCTTTATGTTTCATATAATTATATGGATCCGAATACGGACCGACTTGTTCCAGGTCTTTTTCAAAGTGGTCACCAGAGCCAGGGATGGACAGCAGAGCGCGCCCCCTCTCGCTTATATCCATAGTTTTCCAATCTTCTGGAAGGAAACCTTTTAATAATCCCCTAATCCGCCATGGAGTGCTGGTGAACGTCGTGCCCTCGGGCCCTCTCTTCTGGCGCCGCCTATATACGGGATTAAAAAATAAATCTTGCTCTTGTATTATTCCGCCTTCGGTATATGGTCTAATATATTCGAGTGCTCGGATGCTCGACGATCGTACGGGAGCGAGCGGCGTGCCGCTGCCCTTTCTATCAAGCTGGAGAGCTTTTCCCTCGGGGACAAATAAATACAATGTTAATCCTTTTGGAACAAGAGTATATCCGTCGGGCCTCACAAATCCATGACACGATATAAGATTTATTTTATCTATATTTAATCTATATTTATTTGGATCTGTGGGTGATACTTCATAAAATTTATCTAAACTGACCGTGTCGCTCGGGTATGAAGTAAATTGAAATGGGGTAGGGGCGGGAGCAGGAGCAGCAACCACTTCCGCAGGTTCAGCCTTCGTCGCATACAGGCAAGTCTTGCACAGGTCGTGGCTGCACGCCGTGCAACGTTCCGCCCGCGGCCCTCTGCATTCTTCACAGAAACCGCCAGGCAGATCCCTCTCCCGCGCTCCTCCATCCCAGCTCTGGGCGTTGCAGGCCGGGCAATCAACCTTGGTCGCGGCAGGGGCAGGAGCAGGAGCAGGAGCAGGAGCCGCAGGCTCGCCGCGCCTCCCCTCCCCTCTCCTCCGATCTCTTCTACGCGCAGCAGCCTCGGCCTGATCAGGCTGAGGCTCCCAGTCCGCCGCGTCGTCTGCGAGCGACGCGGCGAGCGCCATCGCCATCGCCTCGTCCTCGTCCAGCCCCAGGTCCTCCTGCTCGCCCATGCTCCCGCGTGTTGCGGCGGCGGCCGCGGGGGCTGCCGCCGTCGCCGCAGCAGCCTCGGCCTGATCAGGCATCGGCTCCCAGTCCGCCGCGTCGTCTGCGAGCGACGCGGCGAGCGCCATCGCCATCGCCTCGTCCTCGTCCAGCCCCAGGTCCTCCTGCTCGCGCGTGATCTCACGAGCCCACATTCCACCTCTCATATTTTTTCTAATTTGTCTGCGATTAGTCCTGCGATTAGTCCTGCGATTAGTCCTGCGATTAGTCCTGCGATTATGTCTACGATTTGATTTACGCTTAGTCCTACGATTAGGTCTACGGTTTGATTTATGTTTTGTCCTATGATTTGAATATTTTTTCCTTTGCTTCATATTAGTATATATTTATAAATAAAATATATCTTAGATTATAAAAAGAATATGTCATTATATGTTTCAAATGAAGGTGCTAGACAAGGATCTTATGACGAATCCATTGGCTTAGATATTGATGGAGACATAGTTAGTTCCACACCAGGTGGTGATAATTATTACGATTATGATTTACTTAACAGGCCTTCAGTCTCGGGTTCAGGTATTATTATTCCACCCATGAATGATGGATTTCCGAAAAGGAGTGATTATACAAACGCCCGTGATCAAAATAAACAATTTTTTAATGCTGATGGGACGCTAAAGGATCGGTCTGATGGGATGGCGGATGCTTTCAGATTAAAAGCGTTTGTCAACGATGACCAAAGTGCTACCTTAGATACCATGACTGAAACAACAAATAATGGTATTCTAGGTGATGTTAATATTGTAAAAGATGTTTCCTTTCCTATGGAGAGTGAAATCGTGATTAAGAAAGATAATCAGGATACATCGATTAAGGGTATTTTGGAGCAGAACTCAATCAATGATATATTTTTTTCGGATATGAATATGAAAGGATTACAACAGACGATTCGTTATAAAGTGTTTCAGAATACAAATCAGGTTGTTTCGGAACAATCATCAAATGATTTATATATCATTATGAGATCAATTATGTTACAGTTCGCGAATTTCAGAACGGATGTAGAGAATATTGCCGAAGAGATACGTCGGTTAAATGGCAAAGTCATTGAGTATGCTGTTGAGAATGTTTCATCAAATGTTCAACAGCACGCAGGATATATTGATAAGTTATCTAAGTTGCCGGTCCCTTTAGATGCTCCTGCTTATCTTAACAAGAAGAACTTTACTTATGATATTTCTAATTTATTGTAAATAATTTAAACAAACTTCTCTATTCTTTTCTATGAATGATTCTAAAAAAATAGAATTATCTATAAATACGCCTTACTTAATTTATGGTGGACCTGGTTCAGGTAAATCCTTTCTCTCAAATGAATTATTAAAGGATACAATTTTATTGCGAATCGATACAAATTCTCTGAAAGATATCAAAGATATTAAGAACTATATTCTGGATCGTCTCAAGAAAAGAAATGTAACACTGATGTTTAACGAATCCAATGAACAAAGAGGATTATTAATTGATGATATTCATGTGTTTTATAAATATGATAAATCATCTTATAAATCCGTGATAGAATTTATAAGAGATGGTAAATATTACAAGTCAAAAATAATCTTAACATGTTGTTCTACATTCTTAAAGAACAAGGATTTATGTAAATTAAAGATTCCGAGATATCATATTCGTTATACATATTCAGAGTATTACAAGATATGTTTACAGATTTTAAAAGATAAGAAGATAAAATTTTCTGGTGACCAATGTGATAAGATGATTTATCTTTCGAAGTTTAATTTCAATTCATTCTTAAGTGAGTGTCTTGTAGGAAATGAAACGATAACAGATACAAAGGATAATTTTGATCCGATAGAAGATATTACAGAAAATCTGATAAGGAAAAAATATTCATTAAATGAAATATATCGTCTATGTGAAAATGATGGTGTTATTATTGCTTTGAATTTATTAGAGAACTGTCTCTCTTATATAAGAGAGGATGGATATAGTGAAGCATTATGCAAAATATACGAATATTATACTTATTCTGATAAAATAGAAATATTATCATTAAAGAATCATAACAGATTAGTTAGGAATTATTCATCATGTCTAAGTATTTATGTAATAAATACAATTATTCATGACTTTTATAGGGAGAATAATTCAGAACTCATCTATAATAAATATATTAGTAGATCAATGGTGAATATATCTTCAAGGAATGCTTATTATATGAATGATTATCCATATGATGAATTAATTATTTATTTCTGTGATACATATATTAAGACATATTCGGAGAAGTATAAGGAGATAATCATAGATCTTGTTAATAGATATCCGAAAAGAACAAACAATGGTCTCAGAAAATATGAATATTTTTACGGTAATAAAATCACTTTGATGTAGTGTCAAGTGTGTTTTCAGTTTTTTTCATTTTAGGTTTTGTCAGAACATGTTTTGTAACAATTTCCCGATTATTCATGATGAGTTGCATAGCTTGTTCAATTTGAGAATCATCTGAGATGACCTGGGATAAATTTCCCCTGATATTCGCTTTGTTAAGTGCTTTTTTGGTTTTTCTTTCGTTACACTTAATTTTTCCTTTTTCGGTATTGAGATCTGAAATATTATAATTCACCATAAATGTTGTGATTTGTGGCTGGAGTATTTTATTTTTGATTTTTTTTAGTTCTTTGATTTTAGATTCATGTTTTAAGATTTCTTCGTCTATTGCGAGCCATTGTTTCACCTGAGTTTTAAATTCAGTTAATTCGCCATCTTGAATATCATTCTGTTCCATTATGTTATGCTACAGTAAATCTTTTTTAAATTAAAACTAAGATTAATGAGAATTCAAAAACTATAATGAATGATAAAAAGAAACAAATGTTTCTCTTTTCTTTTCCCTCAATAGGTTCAATCTTATCTTCTAATTTGATGTAATTCGTGATTAATTCTTCGTATTCTTCATTAAGATTATTGATTATAATAGCATAATTTGGCAATTCATTATAATAATGAATTATTTGTGGTTCTTCCATTGATAAGTATCTTGTTATCTATTTAAACAGAAATTAAAACATATTTTTAAATAAGGATGTCATCATTCAAGGATAAGCCTTTGAAGAAATGTCATACAGATAAAAGAAAAATGATTGATGAATTACA
>Ga0209709_10001718_pt1 | contig 19917 bp, 30 predicted proteins | sample ArcticOcean_MG_C_2_FD_187435 | JGI IMG/M metagenome (GOLD analysis project Ga0209709, IMG submission 187435) | Marine microbial communities from western Arctic Ocean - ArcticOcean_MG_CB4_136 (SPAdes) (version 2) | ecosystem: Environmental > Aquatic > Marine > Oceanic | place: Arctic Ocean... | reverse complement strand
CAAAAATACTCTTCATGTAAAAACTTGATAAAATTAGCGAACAGTAGAATTTGACATCTATGATAATTTCATCATTTTACTATTTTTTGATACAATTATACTTCTTTATCCCGACCATATTTGATCATCTTTTTACTTATTCTACTTTTTTAGTATGTTTTTGTTTAATTTTTTTAAAATGTTTTCAGTAAAAACCTGGATGTTTTTTCATGTTTTTCTGAAACCCTGTCTATTGCATCAAACATTGCTTGTTGATTTATGTTTTCTTTATTGTCTAATACAACATAAACTGCAACTTTTTGTTTGCCATCTTCGGTAATTATTTTACTAATTGCTTCAATAGAATTACAAAAGTCCAATACTTTGTTTGCAAATTTGGCTTTTTCCTCTTCATTAAACCCTCTATATCTTATAATTTGATTATTTTTCATTTCTATTTTGGCACCTATTACTAGAATTCCTAATTGTGCTTTTGGTTCAAAAATTTCTACAGGTATTCCAAATTGGCCTGCATGTTTTACTAAAATTTGAAAGGAATTTTCTTCATTTTTTATTTGATTGAATGATAGGCTTTCATGAATTAACCATCTTTCTACATTATCTCTCATTCTAGATGCACTCAATACTAGATTTTTAAAATTACTTCTATATGACTCTAAATTTAGTTGATCACTAGTATTAATTTAATATATTTCAAAATTCGAATTTAGAAATATAATAGATCTATAGCCTAAGATTAGTACTAATCCAATTACAGATTAACATTGAAACCTGGATTAGTTACTACATCTGTTCCTAATAACAAAATATTGAAAATAATTCCAATTACCATCATTACAATTCCTATGTAAATACAATTTTTTGCTTTACGTGGATCGTCTTTTCTTATTATTAAATATCCGATTATTCCTCCAATCATTCCAACAAATATTGGAAGTAAATACCACGTGCTACTTCTTGATTTTGGAGGATATGACATGTAGTTTTAAAATTATCTTGCCGTTATTACTTTTTTCTGTAATTGTGTAATTTCAATTTCAACTGTCTCTAGTGGATCTTCTACCTGATTGCGTTTAATTGAGAACATTTTTGGTTTCTCAAAATCATCTGTGCAGTCTGGACACGCATAAACTAGTACTCTGTGTTCATTTGGTGCTTTTGGGTTTGATAATCTTGGATAATAGACCAATCTTGCACTACAATCAACACAATATCTATTGGCTCTTCTAGTTCTAACCAATGTAAATCTCCTGCATTATTCTTAATGACCGATCATCTATTAGATCTATGTTGTCTAATTGAGTACACCAATTACTAACAACCGATCAATGTTTCAAAACTCGAATTTAGAAATAAAATTTTTCTTTTGCCTTGTTTAATTTACAAGTATTGATAATTTATGTTTCAAAACTCGAATTTAGAAATAAAGAGCGCCTCCCACCAGACTTGAACTGGTGACCAACCGGTTAACAGCCGGTTGCTCTACCACGCTGAGCTAGGGAGGCACTAGACTTTACCTTGGGAAAAGTGATTTAATCTTTCCGACTCTGATGATTGCAGTTAATTTGTGGCGTTATCATTAAATTTTAAAAAAAATTCTTTAATTTCTTTAGAACGACTTTCTACTAATCCTACTATTTCTAAATGTTCATCTGCAGTAGGATCCCTTTTTTGTGAATATTGAAATGCGCTAAGTATTGAACCTACTAATTCTCCAACAAAAAATCCACACAGAAAATCTCCTACATTTTGACAATCCCATATGTCTCCAACAGTTGGAGATACTCCTGCAACTTTGTATGCTTCTAAAGTTTGATCAATAAATTCTACTGTTGTTTTTACAAATTCTGGATCAATATTCATTAGTTAACTTTAAAATTTTATTTTTCTAAACCTTTCTTTTTTTCAAATGCATAGATACCATCTAAGAATACTCTATGATCTTTGTTCTTTACTTTGGTTTTTAATTCGATATTAGCTGCAGTTTGTGTAATGTCTGTCCACACTTCACCTGTAAGAATCACATCTTCACCTTTTGGAACAACTTTGGTGTTTCCTACGCTTGTTGTAATTCGTGGTGCTCTTTCCCCTTGGAAGTTTTCAATTATAATCTTCTTACCATCTACTTTTACTGTAATTGGAAAATGTGCAAAAACAAGTTTCATTTTTATCGTATACCCTACAATTAATCCTTCACAAATATTTCTAATTATTGATCTTGCAGTATGTAAAATTGCATAATCTCTTTTTTTGAAACCTATTGTTTTTAACAATATTTTATTTTCTGCAATTTCAATATTTACTGGAATTGAACGGAAACTTTTGTGTGTTTTACCTAAAGGACCTACAAACAGTAACATGTTTTTCTTTTGTGTAACTGTAACTCCTTCTGGAATTAATACCTCGTCTTGGAATTTTTCAACTTGACTAGTAGACATAACCCACCAAAAATCCTCCAATTCCTTTTTCTACTGCCTCATGATGTGACATCACGCCCTGGTTTGTAGTAACTAATAACATTCCTCTATCATATGCTGGTAAATATTGTTGTTCCCAAGTATTATACTCATCACTTTTTACTTTGAATCTTGGTGAAATTGCACCACATTTTGTAATTTTTGCTAATAGATTAATTTTGAATTTTCCTCCACGTTTATCGTCGATATGCTCGAATTCTCCAATATATCCGTCCTTTTGTAATGTTTTTAGAACTTCAACCCCTAATTTTGAAGTTGGAAGAATTAAACAATCACGATTTCTTCTTGTTTCGTTATTGTAAAGTGTAACGAACAAATTTGCTAAAATATTAGTTGCTGGCATCTCTATATCACCGATTTTTCCTGAACCCTAAAGATGTTGCTACTTCTCTAAAGCATCGTCTGCATAACATCAAGTCATATTTTTGAATAACAGCTGTATAATCTCCACATCTTTTACACCATCTTGAACCCCTACCGAAATCATGTTTTTTTCTACCTGTAGCTTCGTAGGATCTATCTTTAGGCATTATGCTATCGTCACTCCGTATTCTTTTACCAGATAATCTTTTGCTTCTTGATTCGTAATAATGTGATTTTTTCCTACACTTGCTTTGTGTTTACTTCGTTTACGTATTGAATAGCCTGGTCTACTTAATGTGACAGATATTCCAAGACCTAAGATTCCTATTTGTGGATCATATTTTACATCTGGAATATCTATATGTTCATTAATTCCAAATGAATAATTTCCAAAATTATCAAATGATTTACCGTTTACACTGTTTCCTTTAGCTTCTAGTAACCTTTTCAATAGTGCTACTGCATTATCTCCCCTAATTGTTACTGCAACACCTATTGGTTCTCCTTTTCTTACTCCCCATTCTCTTTGAGCTTCTTTTGCATTACGTGTTGATGCCTTTTTTCCTGAAATTTGTTCTAGTGCTCTCCTTGCAACATCAATAACGTCCCCTGATTTACCAACGCCCATGTTTAGTACTACTTTCTCTAAAGAGATTTTTTTCATTGGGGATTCTGTTGTTTGAGACATACTATCACTTTAATTGAATTACAGGCTCCTCTTTACCTATTGGCATGATGATATCTGCCGGAATTTCAATTTTTTTATCACCTAAAATTAGAATAACTCTTTTTGGAAGAATAAATGTGCCCTTTTCTACACTTTCCACTTTACCAATTTGTCCTGCATTGATTCCTCGTACTACCAATCCTTGACAACCTGCTTCTAATTTAATAATGTCTAAAATCTTTTGATCTGGAATTTGCATTACACATGTATCTCCAACATTTGCTTTAACTTCTGCAAGTGTAGAACGTCCATCATGAAATCCTGTTTGTGTTGTTTCTTTATTGATGGATGTTTTAGTTACAACTCTAACAAGTTTTTTAGATTTTTCTGATTCATTAATTTTAATTGGTTTGAGAATTTTTCCTTCAGTTGGAACAAGACGATAAATATCTGAAACATTTTCTAATTCTATTACATCCATTAATCCAATTGCATGATGAAGTGATTTTCTAACAACGCCATCAATTTTGACTTTACCTGCATATATTGATGCTTTAGCTTCTCTTAGACTTGTAACTATTTTTAATGTGTCTCTAAGAAATACTGCTGTTGGTATTGCATTAGCCTTTTTGTGTGGACCTGGTTTTACTGTAATTACAAATCTTTTATTTTTTCTAGTAATTCCCCAAAACTGTGGAGCCATTTGTCGTTTGAGTTTTTTACTACCAGCAATACTTACCATTATTTCTCATCTTCCTTTTTTTCTACTTTTTTTACTACTTTTGTTTCTTTAGTATTTTCTTTAACTGGTGTTTCTTTTGGTTGCTTTTTTGGATCTTTGCCCTCTAACTTTGCTATTCTCCATTTATCACTAGTGTTTAGTGATGTAATTACCAGGTTTGATGTATGAATATAAACATCAAATTTATCACCTTTTGTTTTTTCTTTCTTTATTCCGTCAATTGTAACACTGGATTTTTCTGTTGATATTTTTGCAATTTTTCCATCAACTCCTTTGAACTCCCCTCGTGAAATTGTGATACTGTCACCTTCGAGTGCTCTTACACTTTTTTTACCATATTTTTTCTGCAAGTCTTTTGATAAATTACTGCCTAATTGTTTACTTCGTGTTTGAAAAGTTGCTTGGTAAATCATTTGATTACGCATTTTAGTTGGTTTTACCATTTTATCATATCACCGTTGATGCCAAGTTAGCTACTCTTGGCCATTTTTCTGAAGCTTCTGCTGCTACTGGTCCTTTGATGTCTGTTCCTTTTGTTTCTCCTTCTGGAGTAATCAATACTGCTGCATTATCCTCAAAACAAACTCTTACACCATTTAATCTACGAACTGCATATTTTTGTCTAACAATAACTGCACCATAAACTTGTTTTCTTAATTCTGCTGGACCTTTTTTAACAACTACGTTACAGTAGTCTCCAACACCACCTGCTGCAAGTCTTGATGATCTTGTTTTATGTCTTGGAACATTAATTACTTCTAAAATTTTAGCACCTGAATTATCTGCACAAACAATATTTGCTCCTACTGGAATTGATCTTGTTACATAAGGGCGGAATTCCTGTACACCTTTTCCAGCTTGTTTTGCCATTATGCTTTTACCTCGATTACTACATATGATACTGATTTGGATATTGGTCTACATTCTGCAGTCAATACATGATCACCTGATACAACATCAATGCATCCTGGCACGTGAGCATGAATTATGCTTTTACCTCTAGCATATCTTTTAAATTTAGTAAAGTAGATTGGTTCTTCTTTTGTTAATGTGATTGTTTGTTTTGCTTTATCCCCAGTAACCTTACCATCAAATAATTTACCTCTAATTGATAACCCTCCATGGAATGGACAATTCCTATCTTCACATTCTCTTTTTGGCTCATTTACTTTAATTCCTATATTTTTAGTCATGATTTACCTCCTATTCTCTCAAATGGTCTTTTTGCAATTTTTGAACCTTTTACAATCATTTCTTTATTTGCCACTAAAAACTTCCAATCACTTGTTGATTTTGGAATATTTTTTAGACCTTTTTCTGTATTTATTGTAAACATTGATTTTGTTTCATTAATTATTGTTCCATTTAATCCTATTACTTCCTGATTACTGGAGTTTATGATTTGAGTATTCAATCCAATAAATTCATGTCTAGAAATGTTATCCGCAGTTATCATTTCTTTTTCTCCATTTCATTTAATCTAGTTAGCATTCTTGCAATGTTGTGGCGTATTGGTTTTAGTTTACCGCTCTCTTTTCTTAATGTTCCTTTGGAGGAGTCAACTCTAAGTTTTGCCAAGTCTGTTCTATTATCTAAAATTTTACTTCTAAGATCTTTTTCATTTAGTTTTCGTACTGTCTTCATACTGATTTTGGTCATTTCAATTCTACCTCATCTTCTTCCATTGTTTTTAGCGATTTCATTTTTTCTGATTCAATTAAAATTTGTTCTGATTCTGACTTTGCTTTATTTTCAGTACCTTCAACTTTTACAACTTCAACTTTTACATCTCCTTCAATTTTCACCTCTTCAATTTTTTTGATTGGGACTTCTTTTTCTGACTTCTTTTTCTTATCTTCCTTTTCTTTGATTAATTCAAACTCTGGAATTAATTTGTCTTTATTTGCAATTCTAATTCTAATTCCAATTAAGCCCATTGCGGTTTTTACATGTGCAATATCTTCTTCAACTATTACTTCTGCATGATGTCCTGCTCTTGGTAATATGCCTGCCACATGCTTTTCAAATGCTGAACGATCGCCTCTAAGTTTTCCTGAAATTGTAATTTGAACTCCCATTGCACCACTTTCCATAATTTGTTTCATTGTCCACATTGTTGCTCTTCTAAATGCTGTTCCTCTTTCCAAATGGGATGCCATTCTATTACACATTACACTTGGTGACAAGTCTGGTTTCTCAATTTCATTAACTGAAATTTGTGGATTTTTTAATCCAAAGTCCTTTTCAAGTCTTTCCGTGAGTTCTCTAATTCCTGAACCTTTTCTTCCTATTACGATTCCTGGTCTTGTAACATGTAATGCTACTCTGGTACCTGTTGGTGTTTTTGATATTTCTGCATGTGAGAAACCTGCATCTTTAATTTGTTTTCTCAAATAGTCTTTTAACAACATCATATTGTAATTATCTTTGATAACATTTTTCACTGCTGACATTTCTAAATCTCCTGTGCCACCAATTCTACATGTGTTAATACATTGTTCTTTGCAGTTGCTCTGCCCATTGCTCTTGGAGTAAATCTTTTAACAACAACACCTTTGTGTACAGTTGCATTAACTATTCTTAATCTATCTAAGTCCATTCCTTTGTATTCTGCATTTGATTCTAAATTATCTAATACTTTGATGAATTCCTTTGCTGTTTTTTGTGGATAACGTCCTGACATCATTCCAGGATCTGGTCTGTGTGCTACTTGATTTTTATATCTTCTAAATGCAACAGCTCTTTTTTTGTTAATCACAGCTAGTAAGAAATCCCTTGCTTTATCGATTGATAGACCTTTAATTGAAACTGCAACTTCACGTGCATGTTTATGTGACATATCTATTTCTCTAACTGATGATCTAACATGTCTAGTTGCGTCATAAGTTTGGAAAGCATAATTGAATCTACCCATAATAATCACTTTAATGGTACGTAAAGGCTGGATCTTGATGCACCTACACCTGGTGCTCCGTGTTGAACCTTCTTGTTTGTTATGACATATTCTCCCAAATATCGACCAATCATTTCTGTTGTAATGACTACTGGACGAAATTCTTTTCCTGAGAAAACATTTACTGTAACGTCTACCATGTATGGTAGTATTATCAAATCTCTAAGATGAGTTTTGATGGGGGTTTTTAATTTACCTGCTTTTGCAGATTTAATTTCTTCAATTAATTTTCTTTTTCCATCTGTGATTCCTCTTGTAAGGGATCTTCTTTGTCTGGAATTAAATAATAAGAATAATTTTTCTAATGATGTATTGTCTAGATCCTCCTTTACTAGTCCTCTGTATAGAAATTCTTTAACCATTTTTTTTCTCCACTGTTAACGTATTTCGAGTTTTATAGTCCATATTAGAGCATTCCTATCTTTGTCGCAAGATCCCTGGCTTTCTCCGTATTTTCAAATTTTACAAATGCCTTTTTACCATAGATGGTTCTTGCAGTGTTAACTTTGATTACTTTTTGATTGTAAAGTATTTTTACAGCTTCTGCGATCTCTGTCTTTTTTGCAGATAATTCTACAATAAAACAAATCTTGTTTTCATTTTCAACCATTGCAAATGTCTTCTCTGTAATATACGGTTTAACAATTATTTTCATTGCTTTTTCTACATTCATTGTGTTTTCACCATTAATTCTAGATGTGTTGATTTAATTTTTGCAATTTCCTCTATTGCTGATTTTGAATACACTGTTAATCTTATTGGGTGTGCCCCTGGAGCTAAATCTAAAATACTTAGATCTGTAACTTTTCTAACTTCCACTCCTGGAAGTGAACCGATTGCTTTTGATATGTTTGAAGTGTCTTTAGTTACAAACAATACACTCTTTCCAACTTTTTTACTTCTTCCTCTAAGTCTTGATTGTCCAGAACGTACCTTTCTTGTTTCTAATCTATCTACATCTTGTGTTAGTTTTAGTGATTCTAATATTTTTGAAATATCATTTGCTTTGGAGACAGATTCAATATCATCTGAAACAATAATTGGGAATGTTTCTATCCCCTCAATTTTATGACCTCTTAATTCTATGAGATCTTTTGATGCTGTAGCTGCAATTGCTGAACATAATGCAAGTTTATTTTCTTTTTTGTTTAATTTTTTATAAATTACTTTTGCTACGATTGGTGGATGTGCTTGTCTTCCACCTCTTGTTGATGCCACTTCTGCACCTTGGCCTTGTCTTCCACCGCCTCCACCTTTAGCTCTTGCAACACGAGATACACCTTGACCTGTTGGTGGATCATTTGAATCTGCAACTACATCTTGACCTGCAGTTGGATGTCTACCTTGTGGTTGGAATTTATGTGATGTAAGATTGGTCCAAGCTTTATGAATTAATTCTCTTCTAAATGGAGTTGAAAATATTATTGGAAGTTCTATCTCTCCCTCTTTTGTTCCTGTAGTTGTATAAGTTGTAATTTTCATTATATTACTACCTCCAAAATGTTTGGCTTGTTAACTTTTGCTGGTGCATTTCTAATTTGACTTCTTAATTTGATTAATCTTCTATATGTTCCTGGCACGGATCCTTTTAAAATAATAAAATCTCCATTGACTAAACCAAAGTGTTTGTACCCGCCATCTGGATTAATTTTTAATTTATCATTGTCAGTATTACCCATAACCATGATTCTTTTATCGTACTCTACTCTTTGGTGAAAACCTGTTTGACCTGATCTTGGAACTGTATACATGACACTTTGTGGTGAAATTGGACCTAATGAACCAACTTCTCTAACTGTCTTTCTAGATTTATGCTGTTTCTTTTTTACTCCCCATCTTCTCATTGTACCTTGCCATCCATGACCTTTTGTAATTGCTGCAACATCTACAGTTGCACCTGTTTCAAAAATTTGATCAATTTTAATTTCTTTTCCAAGTGATTCTTTAACATGAGTAAATTGTTTTTGAATATCCCCGCCACTGACCATTGCTTCAAAAATATATGGTTTCTTCATTTCAAGTCCTGCTGCTCTTGGTGATACTGCAACTATTGCAAAAATTTCTTTAATTTTCTTTAATCTTTTTTCTGCATTGTCTAATGCACCTTCTTTATTTTTGAATGTCATTTCTTTTGAAATATATTTTGGAATGTCTTCTGCATAAACATCAAATTCTGCATGCATTCCATCGTAATCTTTTGAATAACCTCTAATTCCTAAAATTAACACTGGTGGAGTAACCAATACTGTTCCTAAACTAACTAATTGTTTACCTGCATTAGGGACTTTTTCACGATCATCAATACTTACTACTTGAACACAACCTGCTTTGAAACCACAGTGTGCTAAAATTTTTGGTTCATCTGTTATTGATCTACTTGGCCAAGCTCTAATTCTTGCTTCCATAGTTTTTGCGCGTACTCTACGTGAATATGCTAAACTTCCTCTACGTGGTTGATGTCGTTTTCGAGCTCCCATTGTTAAATCGAATCTCGAATTCCCTTTATTAAACCCTATTAGTTATCGTTAACCATCTAAAATATTTTGGTTAACCATCATTACCAAAATTATAATTATTTCAGCAGATCTGAAATCATATTCCAAATGGTGATCGATCCTATAATCATACCTATAATTCCTACACCTATAGCAAATAACAAGAAATTTTTTCTTTCTGCCATGTTATGGTAAATTTTGAGCATTGATTATTGCTAATGTTCCAAGCAATGCCTCCTCAAGACGTACTGTTTCCGTTGCTTGATTTGGGAAAAAATTTAAAGATTTAGCGTTTTGTACTTTATTCATTTTTCCACCAATAATTTCATGAACTCCTTTTTCAGGAGATCCAAATACCACTAATGTTGGGTCATCTGATTTTGTATATTTCTCCAATTGTTCTTTTGTTACCGTTTTACCTTTTCTAGATGTGATAATTACATTGCCTTTCCATTCTGATAACAATGAAAATAAATTAGATCTTTCTTTAACTTCATATCCCCAATATTTTTCAGATCCTACATTATCTATTTCTTTTACCGATAATCTTGGATACCCTTCTTTGAATTGAATTGTTATTCTTTTACCTGTAGGTGTTTTACCATAAAATTGAATTAGTTGATTAATTCCAACATCTACAAATTTTTTACCTTTCACACTAACTATGATTCCTTCTCTTATGTCGCCTGCAACTATTTTTTTTGCATTTGTTGGTGTATTGTGACTTGGAATTTTCAAAGGATGTAACACTCCTGCAAATTTAAGATCATTCATTTTTTGAAATAATCTTCTTCGTAGAAACTGTGGTGTTTCTAAATATTTTAAAATCATTGACATCAAATTTCCATCTGAACCGTTATTTCCTTCTTGGTACACATAGATTGTATCTATTTTAAAAATAGCACAAGCTCTAGCTAAAACTGAAATTTTCCTTGTTTTATCTATTTTTAGTGACTCATCTTGTAATGCAGATGTGGGAATTGCAACAGATATTTTCAATGTAGTTTAATCTCTCACGTTATAGTTAAAATTAATTTTTATCGTGTGGATATTTCTCTTTGGCAGTATTTGCATAATTAGTAATTTGTTCATTTGAAACTAATTCATACAAACCAGTTTCTGTTTTAACATGCGCCATACGGATGTGATTTGTTCCTTCTTTATCTTCACTTGATATGTAAATTCCTGCTGATGCTAATACTGATGCCTCATCCAATGTTAGATCTTCTTTGTATGTTTTTTCTAAAAAGTCTGTTACGCTATCTGAACCAGAACCAATTGCTATTGCATCATATGAAATGTAAGTTCCACTAGGATCTGTAAGATATAATTCAGGTGTGTTGTTTACAACGCCTCCTAAAATTAAGGCAACACCATATGGTCTTACCCCTGCATATTGAGTATATTGTTGACATTGATCAGCTAAATGTTTTGCAATTGTTTCAACCTCTACTGATTCATCATAAATCATTTTATTACTTTGAGAAAAGAATCTTGCATTGTCTACCTGACTTCTTGCATCTGGAATATATCCTGCTGCAGCAACTCCAACATGATCATCAATTTGAAAAATCTTTTGTGCATTTTCAGAAATTTGTAATTTTCTTGGTTTTTCTTCTACTGCTATGACTATTCCATCTTTACATTTTACTCCTACTGCTATTGTTCCTCTTCTAACTGTTTCAATTGCATATTCAACTTGGTACAGTCTACCGTCTGGTGAAAATACGGTAATTGCTCGATCATAACCTTGTTGTGCAGGAAGCATTTAATCAAAATGCCATGAAGGATTAATTTAAGTCTAGCCTATAATATTTGGCGTGAGATACGAAATTGAATTTTTTGGTCATGAAAATATTAGATCAAATCATAAAAAAACAATAGAAATTACAAAAGAATTACATCTAACCCCTCGAGGTGACTGTATAATTGGCGTTAATGCTAGTTCTTCTTGTGCTGATTTACCTCAAGAATTAAAAAATAAATTAAAAAATTCTAAAACAAACGTTCATTTTTTAATTAAAGTTGGTGATGATGAATTTGCTTTACAAGGAAAGGGTCATCCGGACTTAACTCTGACTCATGATGAGGACATTGTATTGAGAAAAAGTGATTTCATCTGTCCTAGAACATTATCTGTAAAATGTGACAAGGCCTCTGATTTAGTGCCTAGAGAAATGGTTTCTAATTTACAAAATCCAACAACAAAGGGACTTTTCATTATTACCGTGGATTAAAAACTGTCACAACTTTATACTCCTGCCTATTTTCATTTTTCATGGGACGTAAAACCAATATTTTTATTTTAATTCCACTGGCAACTTTTGCATCAATAATTTTTGGATTTGGAATATACAATACACTATGTAAAAATGCAAATATTCCTTTGGGTTGTTAATTAATATTATAAAAATTATTTATTCATCATCAGTTTCGTTTGCTTTATCACGTACCTTTTTCATGATACAAAACTTTGCAAGACTTTTCTTCAAATTCATATTTATTTCATAAATCTACAGTATTTAATTCTAATTTTCTATCTACTTAAAATTATTTTTTCAAAATATTTTTGTGCCTATTTTTTTAATTTTAATCATATTTTGAGTTTGAATTTGTATATTTTGATTAATTGTCTCTAACAATGTAATAGCTTTTGGATATTCTGTGTTTTCTACTAAATCTTTTTCAATTATTAAAAGATAATATCTAAATTTTTTAAGAATTTTTCTTTTTTTTGTTTTCGAAATTATTTGTTTTTTTAAATCTCCTAAATTAGCTGATATATCACATAATTTAATTAATTTTGCATCTATTTCTGATTCCTTAATTTTTACTGCGTATTCTTTTTGTCTTTGTTTTTCTGGTATTGCCCTCTTTTTTGTTAATGATAAAGTTGAATCATCATCAGTATCTATAACAAATTTAGTTTTTGTTAATGATAATGTCAATACTGCAATTCTCCTTCCAAATTTTTCAAATAGCTCGTCAAAACTTGTATCTGTATCTTCTAAAATATCGTGCAACCATCCTGCACAAAGTACTTCTTCATCAATAATTCCTAAACTTTTGAGCCTACTCACTACGTTTTCTAAATGATTGGAATATGTGATACCACTTTTTTTTAATTTGCCTGCATGTTTTGATTTTGCAAATAATTCTGCATTTTCTAATAGGGTCATATTTTATCTCTTTTAAAAATAGAAAAAAATTCTAGTGCTTCTTTCTTTGAGAGTTTTTTATTTTTTGTTTGACAATAATTAGTTGTAAATGTACATTTTGGACATCCTCCCCATTCTTCTCCTTCCAATACTGATTTCTTTTGTTTTGGATCAACAGGACAATCACATTCATTGACTAGATCAAAACACGCATCCATAATATTTTCAAAATTTTCATAAATTATTTTACTACAACCATTATACCCATCTGATGTATTATCAAACAAATGAATTGCCCCATTTTCATAATATGCATCAATATCATTTGACTCTGATTTTGTTAAAATTTTACTTGCATTAACTAAAACGTGAGTTATCGTATGAATTTTTGAGTCTGATACAATTGAATTTTTTGTATCTGTTTTTATTTTCCTTGTAAATTCTAATGGAATAAAAATACTTGTACAGTAATGCTTAGAATTCCAATTAAAATCACTCCAAGTGGGTATTGAATTTCCATTAATTGTTTCAAATTTATCTACTGAATCATTATAATTTCCTTTTAGATAACCTGTAATCGTTCTACTCATATCGATTAATCCATAACGTACAGTAATTTTTTTCATTTTAGAATTAATTTCTTTTTTAATTGATTTTTCTTCAGATATTTGTGTCAGTGATGTTTTAACAATTGGAATTGTTCTTTTCTGTAACTCATCAGATTTTTTTAAATATGCATCTGCACCATTTTGAGTTTTGACTATTGATTCTACTTTATAATTTTGTTTGTTAAAATGATATATTCCATTTTGATGAAGTTGATAATATCCTGCAGGTACATCTCTGGTTCCAATTTTTTTAGAATTATGAAATATTGTAATCTCCCCAGATGCTCCTCTAAGATTCACACTATTTGCAAATTCAAAGAATTTTGATTTATCTGATTCAATTGCTGCATGTTTTTCCATTCCCATTGCTATAATGTGCTTTTCTGAAATTATGGAATTATCCTTATTGATTTCAACATGATGATTTTGATTAAGATATGATGTAATATTTCGTGCAAAATAATGACATGTTGCATCTTCTGGATCAAATACACAAATTGCATATGATTTCTGGCCTTTTCTTCCTGCACGCCCAATTCTCTGAACAAATGAATCATATTCATTTTTGAATGCAGAAATTACAACATCCACATTACCAATGTCTATTCCTAATTCTAACGTAGGTGTACATGATAGAATATCTAATTCCCCTCCTTTCATTTGAGACTCATACAACTTTCTATCTTTTTGATCTAATCCACCTCGATGAATTTGAATCCTGATTTCTTCATTCATTGATTCTACATTTGATGCTAAAAATTCTGCATCATTGTGAGTATTACTAAAAACTAATTGTTTTGAATTTTTTTTGTGACAAATTGATGATATCATTTCCATTGTAGTTCTTTGGCCAAATTTTCTTGGCATAATAAACAATTGGTGCATATTTTGTTTTCTTTTAAAATCGCTTTTGATGTATGAAAAAGAATTTACAGGTAGATCATACATATTTGAAAAAAATTCTTTTGGATTATCTAAGGTTGCAGAGGATCCTATTATTTGAAATTTTTTCATATACTTTTTCATCCTTTTTAATACTTGATACACATTGGAACCATGAAAACTTGTATAGGAATGTGCCTCATCCATTACAATTATTTTTGCATTTTTAAATAACTGATTCCATTTTTTATCTTGTAAAATTAAATGATAATTGATAAAATCAAAATTTGTTGCAAGAATAATTGATTTTTTATATGACTCTGTAATTATTTTGTCCTTGTATTGAGAACTTTGTCCCCCATGAATTGAATATGTGGAAATTATGTTGTTTAATTGACATTTTTCAATTAATTCTGAAATTTTTGATACCTGGTCATCAATTAATGCATTTAATGGATAGACTAGTAACACAAAAACTCCTTCAACTGGATTTTCTAATATTTTTTGCAAAATTGGAATAATGAATGCCTCTGTTTTTCCTGAACCTGTGGGTGCAGAAATAATTGAATTGTTTCCTTTTAGTATGGAGCGAATTGATTCTTCTTGAAATGGAAGCAATCCTGAAAATCCATATTTTTTTAAACCTACTATAATTTTTTTTGATAAAATATCATTTAGATTTTCTAGAGGTATTTTTTCTGGTTCTAATGAAATTAATTTTTCATAATGAATGATTGCTAGTGTTTGATTTCTATGTCCTTCTACTAAATCATGTATTATTATGTCATTATCAATTTCTAATTTTGGTATTTTATTAATATCAAATAAAATGCTTTCAGGTAATGTAATTTTTAATTCTGTTATGATTTTTTTAGGTATTGTTTTTTTAGTAATGTTTCTTATTTCATCTGGAAAATATGAGTCTGAACTTTCTGGACCACTACAGTTATGTGGTTCATCTGTTCTTGCATCAAGTGGAATGAATTTTCCACTATCTGATTTAAATTCTTCATCCCAATAAATTTCTGAACCACAACCCTTTGAACACTGTTTTGTTCTCCCTGAATAATTTACTCCATAACTTGGTTTTCTTGGAATTATTTTTTCAGGATTACATTTTGGGCATATCCATGGTGCAGCTAGATCTTTTACATTTTTTGAAAGCTTTGTATCACATTCAGGACAGAATTTCATCTCTCTTGCTTTAATTTTTTTTTGTCATAAAAGGATTTTTTAATAATTTGGAATTATTGTTGATGGACTACGAGCTATTACTTTACATAAATTAGAAAGGCATGATTATGAAATGGTTTGTTATCTAATAATTATGAGAACCAAAAAAGAATTTAGAACCTTAAAAATAGAATTATTAGAATCCTTGAGTAGTGCTAATACTGAATATTTTGGACTGTCCCTAGAAACTTTAGTTGTAGATCATTAGTTGCAGGCTTTAAATGAAAAATAATTGATTATTTACTCTTGATATCTGTCAATAATTCCATAATTCCTTCATCTGTTATGATTCCTATAACTTTTCCACTATTTTCTGGATCTACGATTGGTATGGTGTCAAATGGGTGAGAATTCATTTTTTGAATTACTGAATAAATATACTCATCTGGTTGTGCTGTATGAAATTTTGTATACATGATATCTGAAATTTTAATTAGATCCCGTGTTTTTTTATGAGCTTTTTCTATTTCCCGTTTTGATATCATTCCTACTAATTTATCTGAATTATCAAAAACTAAAAATGGTATTTTTTTGATGCTATTTTTTGTAGAAAAATCTTTAATTGAAATATCAAAATTTGTTTTTGGATATTCTTTATTCATTACTGATATTGCCTGTGTATCTGAAACAACTCTTCTAAAATAAATTGGCATGAACCCTAATTCTGATGTACCTACTTTGAAATGAATTATTTTTTTTAATTTACGTTGAAGTTCTACACTTGATATTATCATGGTTATGAGAGTTCCAAGAACTAATAATGAAAATAACCTACTGTCCATAATTTGTGCTTGAAGTAGGGATAACATCAATGCCAAATCAACTGCTCCTTTTGACATTACACCATATGCTACAGTTGTTGCTGGCCGCATATTTGCTATTCTTACTGCAATGTATGAACTCAAAAATTTTACACCCGTCATAATTACTAAAAATGTTGCAATTATCCACCATTCTAATTCTAAAAATGCAAAACTAAAGTGAATTCCAATACCTGCAAAAAATATTGGAATAAAAATTCCATATCCAATCACACTGATATTTTTTGATATTTCATTATACTCTTCTTTATTCATCCTAGATACTGCAATTCCTAACAGTAGTGCCCCTATAGCTCCATGAACTCCACTAACTTCTGCAAAGTATGCTACAAGAAGAATAACTCCGATTACTATTGCAAAATATGCTTCTTTTACTCTTAAATGATTTTTTATCAATCTGAAAAAATGTGGTAATCCAAAAACTGAAAGAAGCCCTGCTACTGCAAAAAAGATTAACATTTTTGCAAATAACCATACCATTTCTCCAATTTCTGGGGTTCCAGAATTTGCATCTAATTGAATAAAAACACTCACAACAATTATTGCAATAAATTCCACAATTGCAGTTACTGTAAAAATTTCTAGACCAATTCTAGATTTCAGTTTACCGAGATCACTTAGTACTTTAGCTGTAACTCCTAAACTTGATGCTGCAATTACACTTGCAATTGCAAATGATTGTATAAAATTCAAATCTATCGCTAATCCAAAAAAACCTGCAATTAAAAATGGAATCATAAATGCTGCAATAGATCCTGCAAAAATTTTACCTCTCATGACTTTGAATAATCCTGCAATATCAATTTCTTCAAGACCTATGAGGAAAAATAAGAAAAATACCCCAATTGAAACAAATAATTCAATCGCTTCTATTGGATGCACTATCGCTAAAAATGCGGGTCCAACAATAATTCCTGCAAGTACATTTCCTAGAATTGTGGGTTGCCCAATTCTGTGAAGCAGTTCCCCCCCAAGTTTTGATGCAATTACTAAAACTGCTATGAATAAAATGGCTTCAAATGTCAAACTTGATTTAATCTCATATTTGATATTACATAAACTAACTTCTCATGCCTGTTTTTTTAATCAAATCTTTTCACTTATTCTCTGATTTAGTTAATTCTGATTTAGCATGATTCTCTTAAAGTATATTGTTCTAACAATTTCATGATAACGCCTTTCATTGAACTTCCAATTTCTAGTAAACCTACAGATCTTGAATTAAAAAAAATAAAAAATTATTTTAAAGAGATGCCTGTCAGTGAAATTATTTCAGGACTTAAATTTGCAAAAAGTAGGTGGAGTGCAAAAGATGCTGGAACTCTAAAGGTAGGGCGTAAAAGTATAGTCCAAAAAGAAGTACATTCAGTTACAACTGAACAAGCTCAGTGGAGATTAAAAAATTGGAAAATGATGATCTCTAATTATCGTAGAAGGGGATATAGTTATCCTACAATCTCTCGCATTAAAAAAATCTTAATTGAAAAAAGTAAACAAAAATCTAAATTGAAGTAATTATTTTTCTAAATCAAAATATCTGATCTTCTTTCTGCTACTTTTTGTTTTAATGATGTTGGAACTTCTGGAATTGATGATTTTGTTTGTCCTGCAATTACATTATGTGCTTCTTCTAAAATTGCAAGAGTATCTGAATTTGTTTCAGTACCTGCACTAAAGTTATCTTCCATTCCAACAGATGATCCTGCCATTACGTCTCCTAGTATTTGTGATAAGTCTTGCATTGAAGCATTTGCTTCTGGCATAATTCCACTTAGAGATGGACTTAGTCCTTTAATTATTGACATACATGGACTTAATGTTACTACAACATCTCCAAGTTCTGAAACTGTGTCTAATCTTAATTTTACTTGCTCCATAGATAATTTTGCTCCACTAACCATATTTTTCATTTTTCTAACTTGAGTTAATTCTCCGGCATATGCTTTTGCATAAGCTGGTTTGTTATTTCTTTGTGCATTTACTACTTTTTCAAATATTTTGTCATGTTTAGCTTGTAATTTTTCATTAATTCCTGATAATTTTGAAATTTGTACTTCTAATTTTTTTTGTGCAAAATTAATTCTATTTTTTAATGGTTCATCTGGCTTTACTCTACCCATCACTTTTTGGGTTATACTTTCCCCTTCTGTTTTATTCCAAGAATTATTCAACATCTTAATTTCGCTGAATTTGATTGATTTTTTTCTTTTAAACAGATTTGTAACTCTTGCTAGTGTACCTTCAGTTACACTATCCACAGTTACACATTATCCAAAAGTAAAAGTGAATGCTTGAAATCCTTTACCTTCAATCCTTACCTCCATCGTATGGGATATGCTTGTTTCACTGTTTATGATGTTGTACATCCCTGCATTTGAAACATTCATTTTGTTTCCAAAACTGATGTCAGAACCTGCATGTTTTTTAGTTAATGCCACTCCGTCGAGAAATATTTCTAATTGTGCATTATTTTCAGTAACAATGTTTACTTCTTTAGCATCAAATGATACTTTAATCGATCCTATTGTTTCTGTTAATTGCATACTATCTTCATGATTTTTCCAATTTCCAATTGGATAAAATTTATTCAATTCAATATTATTTGGTTCACTATATTTTACAATTCTTTCTGGTTGAAATCCTTCGTCACTTCCTAATTGATTTCTATTTTGTGCAAATTTATAGCCAAAATATAGTTCTGGAGTTCTAAATAATGTATGTTCAAATTCCTCAATTACTACTAATTTATTTTCAGATATATTTTCAATACCCATTGCTATTGATCTTTCATCAAGTAATTGTTGAATGACTTTTTCTGTTTCTTGATAAGAGCCTTCACCGATATGATCGTATCTTAAATTTCCTTCATGATCTGCGATATATTTTCTTGGCCAGTAATTATTTTCAAATGCTTTCCATGTTTCCATATTGTTATCCATTACTACTGGATAAGTAATTCCATATTTTTCAATTGCAATTTTCACATTTTGTGGATTTTTTTCAAATTCAAATTCTGGTGAATGTATTCCTATAATTAATAATCCCTGGTCTGAATATTTTTCATCCCATGATGTAATGAATGGTAATGTTCTGATACAATTAATGCAACTATATGTCCAGATATCGTATAGGATTACTTTGTTATCCATTTTTTTTGTTAATTCCTCAGATGATATGTTCAGATAATGTGCTATGCCTACTAAATTTGGGACCTTTCTAATTCCTGAATCTTGATTTATTGATGCATATTCATCTAATCCTATGAATAAAATAGCTAAAAATATAATTCCTGCAATAATAATTCCAGCAACAATTATACCTGTTTTAATTTCTGCATTCATCCCAACATCACAATCTCGTTAAGTAGTGGAAAATTTGCAATATATGCAAGTTGATTTGTGAATATTAAAATTCCCAATAGGATGATGAACCCTCCTAAGACTATATTATAATATTTCAGATGTTTTGTCATGGAAGAAATAATTTTTGTTGATTTAGAAAAAAATACTCCCATCAAA
>Ga0209709_10001717_pt1 | contig 19931 bp, 16 predicted proteins | sample ArcticOcean_MG_C_2_FD_187435 | JGI IMG/M metagenome (GOLD analysis project Ga0209709, IMG submission 187435) | Marine microbial communities from western Arctic Ocean - ArcticOcean_MG_CB4_136 (SPAdes) (version 2) | ecosystem: Environmental > Aquatic > Marine > Oceanic | place: Arctic Ocean... | reverse complement strand
GCCTCGGACGCAGCGCCTCGGACGCAGCGCCTCGGACGCAGCGCCTCGGACGCAGCGCCTCGGACGCAGCGCCTCGGACGCAGCGCCTCGGACGCAGCGGCGGTACTCGGACGCAGCGGCGGTGCTCGGACGCAGCGGCGGTGCTCGGACGCAGCGACTTTGACTCGGACGCAGCGTATATCTGCTTCTAGAAGCTTAACCACTCGGACGCAGCGTATATCTGTTTCTAGAACACAACTGAGGTCACAACTGAGGTCACAACTGAGGTCACAACTGAGGTCACAACTGAGGTCACAACTGAGGTCACAACTGAGGTCACAACTGAGGTCACAACTGAGGTCACAACTGAGGTCACAACAGGTCACACCCGGGGTCACACCTGGGGTCACACCCGGGGTCACACCCGGGGTCACACCTGGGGTCACACCCGGGGTCACACCTGGGGTCACACCTGGGGTCACACCTGGGGTCACACCTGGGGTCACACCTGGGGTCACACCTGGGGTCACACCTGGGGTCACACCTGGGGTCACATTTCTAGAAGCTTAACCACTCGGACGCAGCGTATATCTGCTTCTAGAAGCTTAACCACTCGGACGCTGCGACATCAGGCTTGGCGCTGCGACATCAGGCTTCGTATTTCGTACGCTGCGTCCGAGGTATGTTAAGCTTCTGGAAGCAGAACGCAAATAGTACGAAATACGAATTTTTATGTTAAGCTTCTAGAAGCAGTCTCGCATCACAACTCGCATCACACCTCGCATCACAGGTACTGCTGCATGTACACACAAAAACTCGCGTCACAACTCGCGTCACACCAAGCTTCTAGAAGCAGTCTCGCGTCACACCTCGCGTCACACCTCGCATCACAGGTACTGCTGCATGTACACACAAAAACTCGCGTCACAACTCGCGTCCCAACCCAGGCTTCTAGAAACAGTCTCAGGCATTGGTTCCTAAAGTCGCGAGGATATCAACTCGCGTTCAACCCTAAATGCGAGTCGCGTTTGGTCGAGAAGCCCGCGGCCAGCGTGTCTTCTTGTGTTGCGATCTGTGCATCTATCGTAGGAACACGCACCAGTCTTCGCGCGGCGGAGTTTGAGACTCGGTGCGAATGGATGTCTGTGGTTGTGTCTCTTGGAAGCGCACAAGCAAGAGCGTCTGCAACCTCGGCGGCCGCCCTGCGAGTGCTGGGCCAATGCAGTTCCATTTCTTGCATTTGTTCGGTGTATGCAATTTGCTGTGAACCTGCAACGTGAATCTCCGTAATGCTGGAGGCGGTAGCGGCAGAGAGTCTGGCCCGCATTTCTTGCAGTTCCTCGCTATGCTTCTCTGCCCTTTCTGCGTTGATAGCAGCAGCGTGCGCTCGTGCTGGTGTCGCGACGCCGTCGCTGTGCATTAAGCGGACCGCCAGCGCCATGTCGGCAACCGCGGTTTTCACTTGTTTATCGGAACGGACGGCTACGACCATCATGTCGTAATGTTCCATCTGCGACATAGTGCTGTCTGCTTGTTGTAGCAATCTGTTAGCCTTTTGTCGGTCTCCCTGTTTTGCCGCAGACACCGCCTCGCGCATTAGCACACTCGCCTCTTGTTCGAGTGTTGCTCTTGTTGTGTCTAAACGCGTGAGCAACGTTGTCGTCTCTTCCATAGAAGGTCTTTTGGTGCCGGATACATTGCGCAGTCGTGCGAGCGTGTTCAAGCACGCGCCCATGTCAGCTGCCGTGGTCGTAGCGCGATCAAACATCTCAACGAGCGGCTTTGTTTATTACGTGCAATGCCAGAGGCAGCTAAATGCGACTCGCACTTCCACGCTCGGCGGGGGCGCGCATATACCGTTTCACACCACCCCCTCGCCGGGTCCCATCACATCGGGCGTAAAAGAAGCGAACTGTATGGCGGATGCCAGGAGAAACGCAAGCCCCCATCCAACACCGAGAACCGCGCGCGTATTCTCGGCGGTGGCAGCGCCGCCGCTAGTGGCGTTATCGTACAGGCAAAGAGGGACAACCAACAAAAGAATACCGACAATCGAGATAGTGGCGGCAGTGGCCTTGACTAACAGACCAATTCTATCGGCGGTGGTTGGTTCGCCACCGCCGCCGCGCTCGGTCCACACGAAGCACTTGTACAGCCGTTCGGCGACATCACTCCAAACCAGGAGACACCCTCCGCCAGAAGCAACCAACGTCAAGTAGTATGCTCCAGTGACAAGAACAGCAGCATGCATTGCGGGTTCGAATGCCGGTATAATCACGGCCGATATCGACAGTGCGAACGCATTCGTAAGGTAATAGCCATACCAAACGAACACAATCGCAAACACACACGTCCAAACGCGCGAAGCTACAAACTTCCTCGCGCCCGCCGTGTTGGGGAGTAACGGGGCGTACTCTGTGTCGACAGACCATGACGAGAACGCGATTACTGCAGTCGTTATAAGGAACATCACGCTGCCTGTGTCGGCACTGCCACCGACATACAGAAACGAAGGGAGTGTTTGTGTTACTCCGACCAGCGTGGTTGCATCACCGGTTGCATACGCCTCGGAGTCGCTGGTTGCCATACAAATTGGCGTGCCGCAGCCGAGTTCGGACGCCTCCAGAAGCTTCGTACACCTACCCGCTATAATGGACAGATACGACTGGTTTACGCCTGCTGGGAACCGGATCGCCTCTTGGCAGCGATCAAGGTGGATGTGGTTAAAAAACAGCAGCCTCCACGACCAGAACACAAACGCACAAAAGCACGCGAAACCAATAAGCGTATTGGTGCTACTCGAAATGTCGTACCACCACAGCCTTGAAGACTCCATGACAGAGGCATGGTCACATAGTCTGTGCATCGCCGCAAACACAACTGTTATCGTTAGCGTTATCCACACTGCACCAGAAAACCCGGCTACATCGCTGATGGTATCATTGTAAGCGTCGGGTGCGAGCTCGCCCGTCAAACACGAGACTTTCATTTGCACAAAACGTTGAAGAACCACAGTGGCTGCAAATGATATCGCCGCCACCAACAGTGCCGAAAACGACACGTATTTCGCAATTCGTTTGTCGGACGGCGCATCGCGAGCAAAACAACTAATTATTGCGTAACAAAACGCCCACGCCGCCCCACTGACAAGAGCCCCTACACACAGCCATTCCCCCACGTTAATGTAAGAGTCGTTGAGGCCTGTGAATACATACGCCATTGCAGCGCCTAGCGTGTGCTTCCCACACTGCCCTCCTTGTTTAAAGTACGCGCCCGCTCTTTGCCCGGCGATACCCCTGCTGCGCATTGCATTTACTTTTTCCCCGATTGGGTTGCCACTGCCGGCGTTGCCGGCGCAACAATTGGAATCACCTTCGTTCTCACGCCGAAATTCGTTTCCATGATCGTTTCTGCTGCCTTCGGTTCGATAAGTCCCTGTGCAGCACCCTCCCCCAGCTCTGCCATTGTTATCGACGTGCGGAACATGACCCTGACTCTTTGCGGTATAGCGTCGCCGTCGGCACTGCTAGCCCACCGGGCACCTCCAGGACGCGCCGTTACGTATACGTTTGTCAGCACACTGGACAGAAACGTGGCAAGAAGCCGCAACGCGGAGTTTGCCGTAAAGGTGTCTTGCGAATCCCCCCCGCCACTAGATCGGCCAGACGACGACGATTCTCGGACAAGAACCGACGCGGGGACGCCGAATAAAGCAGCCGCGTGAGTCGCATAATTGCGCTCGAGCTCGTCGACCTTGACGTCAAACGTTGCTCGCTCTCCCGATACAAGTTGGAGCCCGATGGGCACGGTGTACATATTGTTGCTCCTCCACAGCGGCTCGACACTGTTCGGCGCCCCCCCACGCATCACTATTTTATCGTGGGCATCTGCAGCTGTCTGTACCCGGGTCGCAGTGCGCTTTAACGACGAGTATCGGTTTGCCATCACGTCTGTTGCTGCATCGTCTGCACCCACTGTCCGGGACGCGTTAACCGCGTCGGCGTACACCGTGTCGTTGTGTTCCGCCATTTGCAACGCGCTTTGGTCGGCGCTGTACTGCAACCACTGCTGCGGTCTCGAATTGTGGTATGCTGCATGCCGCATGCACGCGTACATACTGTTAATGAACATGGCTTTTGGTCGTAACAAGGACGCCTTACTGTTTAATCCACGTTGCGTCGGCGCCGTTGTCACGATCACTTGCAGTGGCATCGCATCGATGTCTATGTATTCTGGCAGTATTTCACCTTTTAAAACAGCGACGACGCCGCGCTGGGGGGCATCGGCAACGGTAGTCGATGCGCGTGTTCCGACGGAGACGGGGGTCCCCGCATGCCCAGATGGCGCCCCCTCGACATGTAGCTTGCTGTTTTTTGCTACATGGTCGACAACATACGTATCCGTCGCGTTGAATGGGACAACTCTTGGGCGCGGCCAACCGCGCCCGTTACTGTCGACGGCATACACCGCTATGCCAAACATGTCTGTGCTTTGCACAACGTCAGAAATAAAAGTCTGCCACACATCCTCCACAAAGCTCAGGAATTCGGAACTTGGATTAAGCACGCCGGCGGTGTCGCTAACAAATTCAAACTTGGCCGGCCACGCCTGGCGCGCGTGTGCCACAGACGCAGACTGGAACACAATATCTGTGCTTGCCCATTCCTGTAAACTGGCGAACTCCTCGTGTGAAATCGATGTTTTATCAACAACGCGTCGCGCGGCGTCGGGGCGCAGGTTAGTGCGCTCTCCGTCGTTTTCTCTTACGGTGGTTCGTCGTCGCTTCGGACTCGGCGGCATCGCGACGCGCTTGTTTCCTACCGCGAGCCCTCGTGTAAACGCGTGTGGCTCGTATCTCCCCCGGTTCGCCTGCACCGCCCACCAATCTCATCAATCTCGTTGAATTTGGGAGGCGCGTGCCAGGGCCAAAGTGTCGAATTGCAAAACACGCATATAAACCATCATTTACAACAGGAAATATAGAATAGTAGATATGGCAGCAAATGGATTGCAGCGTGAGTTGTCAAAATCGCGCGCGTCGCCCCGCTGCAAGGATTTTCAGCGCGCTCTCGCTCTCGTAGTGCCGCACAGTCGCGAAATAGCAGCACACTTGATGAACTCATCGCTTCTGCCGATCCACACGTTGCTCGGCTTGCTGGATGACTGCCCCGCTCTATGGGAAAGCAGAGCGGGGCGGCGGCAGGTGGCAATACTCTGCAACGAGTCGGCTCTGTACGAGTTGCTGCTCGTACAGAGACGCTCCGCACAACTCCGCGAGACACAACTGTCGCCGCTCCGGGTGGCGGATTTTGCGAATGAAGATTTCTGATAAAAGTTGGTTTGCAAATATGCAGTCTATATATATGCGCTCACACACATTTGTTGTTGCGCCCCCCCCCCCTCCAACACCCACAGCGAAAGGTTCTCACGGACAATGCAACACGACGCGCCCCCACACACGTTAAACTCCACGTTCACTGCTGCTTTCGGTTGCAAACATCCAATATGCTGTGCTGGGATGCACTCGGTATCTGGACCCGAACTCGTCGCGGCGGTATGCAACGCAGGCGGGGTCGGTGTTCTCGGCGCGACAACGCTGTCGCCCAGCAGACTTGCAGAGAAAATAGACGGTGTGAGAGCTCTTCTTCACAATAAGAACGCCGCCTTCGGCGTTGACATTATGGTGCCAAAGATAGGCGACGGCGCTAGGAAGACGAATGTTGACTACACCGCCGGATCGTTCCCCCTCATGATCAAAGTACTCGTCGAGAAACGTGTTGCGATTGCCATTACAGCAGTCGGCATCCCCGACGCACGGGCAATCGAAACGTTGCGACGCGGCGGTGTGAAATGGGGTAACATGTGTGGCAGCGCGAAACACGCACGCGCCGCACTGCGAAGCGGTGCGGACCTCTTGATCGCACAGGGCATGGAGGCAGGGGGGCATGTGGGCACAATAGGCTCGTTCGTACTGACTCCTCTGGTCGTCGACGCAACAATCGCGCACGCCAAAGCCACGGGGGCGGCGGCGATACCAGTGCTATTAGCCGGAGGAGTCTTCGACGGACGAGGACTCGCTGCCGCAATGGCACTCGGCGCCGCTGGTGTGTGGGTTGGCACCGCATTTGTCGTTGCAAAGGAATCTCGTGCTGGTCCGAGCCATCGAACGTCGATCGTAGAGTACAACGAGCTGGAAGACGACACGCGAGTTACAACAGCATACACCGGCCGGCCGTGTCGCGTCCGACGAGACGCGTATAACGCGTATTATAGCACCGCTGCTGGCGTGGCACGGCTCGCCGCGCTACAGGCGGGCGGTCACACGGCGTGGGATGTCGACACCGGCACGCCTGGCGAGAACCCGATGGGGGCAAAATACCCTCTGTTGATGGGACAATCCGCTGCTGGCGTCAAGGCTGCCCACTCGAACCGCCGCGCCGCCGATATCATCGACGACATCATGGGGACAGCAACGCGCGTGATACGCGACGCGTCAATCTCTTCTCTTAAAGCTGCGTCGAAATTGTAGATGTGTGATGATTTTATATGCTCCATAACCTACGTATCGCGCCCGTCCCACTCGTCGCCACCGTCGTTACCGTCGTCGCCGGAGTCGCCGGAGTCGCCGGAGTCGCCGTCGTCGCCGTCGTCGCCGGAGTCGCCGGAGTCGCCGGAGTCGCCGGAGTCGCCGGAGTCGCCGGAGTCGTGGGCGGAATCGTCATCGTCGGAGTCGTCGCCATCGTCGTCGAAATCATCGTCGCTGTGTATCGAGTGTGCATCTTCACATTCGCCGAAGCTGAAATCTGAACCAGCCCACTCGGGGTCGTCGTCGCCGTCCCACTCCTCCGTTTTCATACATTCGTCGCACATACCATCAAACAAATACGCCAGGTCTTTTGCGTCGTTTGCGTTGTAGTTTTTCATCAGCTCGTCGTAAAACCCCCGATCCTCTCGCTTCATGCATTCTGCGTGCCAGAATGGTTCGCCACACGCTCCGCAGGACAGCAGCTTCTTAGATTTGTCGTCGCTCTCGCAGATACGACATTTGCACTGAGAACAAAACACATCCTTCGCGCAACACACCGAGTTTGACGCACTCTTCATCATGATGTGCTTGGTGGGACCGAGAGCGCGAACCATGCACGTGTCATAGTGGCAAATTGCAGCGCCACAGCTCTTGTTTGCACACGCCAACATCTTGCGCAGCGGCGGCGAAGTCGACGCCGGCGCATCAACGTCTTTGTGCGCACAGTCATCCGCTAATACACACTCTTCGCACCCTTTGCAAAACGCGTGCGGCTCGACACCTTCGCCTTTGCGCACACGTCGCGCGCACTTACCACACGCAATAACGTCGAGGCAGTGTTTGTCAAAACACACCAGCGCGGACCTGCCGATGTCCGATGTGTTGCATCGTGGGCATTTGTGCTTTTCGCACTCAACAGGTATGCCCTCGCTCACACACGCGTCACAGGCGAGGGATATCCCGCACTTCGCGAACGAGCACTGGGTTGCTATGTATGCGCTTTCCGTCGCACGCGCTGGGGCGGCGCAGCACGTTGGCTTGTGTGTGTCGCAGAAAAACTCGTTTTTCAACGCGGCAAATTGCAGTTTTTTTGTTGCGAATTCGTCCACGAGGCTGAACAAAAACTCCTCGCACGTCGGATCAGAACAGAACACCCCTGTTCCCTCCTCCTCCTCGCCGTCGCTGGAACCACACGCCCCGGCGTCCTCACCGACCTCCTGCTGTGGCTCCGTAGCCATCGGCGCGTCCGCGGGGTCTTCTCGCTGGACACTCTCGTGTCCATGTACATGTTCCGCAGCGGCGGCGGACGATGCGACGCCCGCACTCGCTTCTTGTACAATTCGGCGGCGCTTGGGCGAACTCTGGCTGTCCATCCTGGCGGACGCGCGAGGTTGGGCTGTTGTGGCGGGGCGTTGCGCCGTTTCGCGGAGCACGCACATTGAATACAACCTCCAAATTAGAAACGCGATCAGATGTGTGCGAATCCCAATTTTGTTTAACTATAATCACGTTCTAATTGTTGGTATAGAAGCTCGTTAAACACGTCGTTCTCCGTGCGCATCCGTTCGCGGGCGTCGTACTCATGCCGCCGTTCTACACATCGGAAATCCTGCGTTAATGGCGACGAGCTTGGGAGCATCGGGATGGCCACGCCTGTTGTTTCCCGCACCACCTCCATCAATCCCATCCGCGCCGAGCGACACACGCCACGTGCCAACTCGAATTGCATGATGTCGCTGGCCAGCGCGTGCGATTCTGATAAGGTAAAACGACAGTTCCGAGTCACCTCGAACAGGACCTCTTCGTCAAAGGAGCGTACAGCGGCGACCGCCAGCGGGTATAGCGGGCCGACACGATTGTCGATGCACAGCTTGATGCTTTCGAAGAACCCCCTACGCTGTTTGTGGAAGGTGTGTCGCAATCGCATCAGTTCGAGCAGAATACAACACTTCGTTTCCCCGATCTCGTCTCCGCGCTGGAATGGTCGATCGCGACGAGAGACTTGAGCTGTCCACCCAATATGAACGTGGGAGAGTCCGCGAACAGTTGCGGACACATTTGTCAGCGTCGCAAGCGATGCGCGGCGGAGAGTGTGCGACGCGTCTTCGGTCAAGACGTCCCACGTATCCCTCAGTTTGTGCGCGTATCGCTGCTTCACGGGATTCCGCGTCTCGAAGTCGATTGAAACCGGTCTCGCCGCTCCTGATGCAAACTCGGGCGCCGTCCAAGGGTGTGCTCGGCAATGGGGAAGTGGCATCTCTGCCCGCATAGCGGCCAAAATGCACAGCGCGACGAAAATGTTGGGCGGCGATACAGCGCTTCCACGCGACGGGGTGGAGGGGTTCTTCTTGGATTCCCCGACCTTCCGCGATAGCGAGGGGGGGGCGACGCGCTGAATCTGCAGCAATGAAGTGGCGTCGAAACCACTGAATGTAGACAGAACACTCCTGTGCTGTCTCAAACACGACAAAGCCATCTTCAATGCAAGGCGCCCCGCGGACGTCGACCGACTTAACTCGATTGGCACTCGGACAAGCAGATCTCCGCCCGAGGCGACCACCGCGGAACACGAACACGTGTATGAACATGTGTCGCTAGTATAAATATTTTGACCACTGTCTGGCACTCCATCGCGTTCTGTATTGTCTCGTTTGTGGGGTCGTACATGGTTCCGAGAGGTCTCCCGTGAGAAACCGCGGCCCAACATCTGTCGACTTCCCACAGCGTTTATTATAGTGCGACTTTCATGTGTAACAAAAATAAGTGCGTGTTAAAATTTGGAAAAGGATGGATATTATTGCCGACATCCCGATAGGGACGCGACAACACCCTTGGTGTCGCGAGCCCCGTGCCGGGTTCTGGAGAGTCGTATCCTTTGACCGCAACTTCAACCACGGCCTCGCTGCTGCAATGGCGAGTGCGAAGGCGGGAGACACTGTAGCATTGTGCACGTGGAAGGACAACATGTCTTCTTCCTTCGCCAGACAAGACGCGACGCTGCTCCGGTTTGAATCGGCTCGGAGTAACACGGTGATCATGGCCGTGTTGCGGTTTTACTTCGCTGTCGACGACAGCGCTGGACCCCGACGGAAACAAGAAATCAAGTTTATGATTTGGAATTCTGGTGTGGAAACAGTGCACGCCCCCTCTGTACCGGTTGCAGACCGTGCACTCGAATTGCTGTGCGGGGCGCTTGATGCGACATTCGATGGCGAGGCGGCAGCGGGGAAATTCGCCGATCTACACGTTACGACGAAGAGCTCGTGGTTCTCGTTCTCTCCGTTCGCTTCGGAGACACAATGGTTTCAAATGCTGAAGCGATATCTGTGGGAGTATAAAGATGCGCTGCCATGGGGGATCAAAGTGGGGGCACACCAATCGTTCGGCGCTGTGCGTTGTCGGTTGCAGTTCCTGGTGGAGAAGCATCGACATACGGGGAAAACACTGTCGCAAGCACATGTCGCCTTCTACCGAAACCGCATCATGATCCGAAGGGTCTCTACGCCAGAACAGATGAAGCTTGCCGCACGGTGGGCGCTGCGGTTTCTGGTTGAAATCGGGGAACATGGCGAGTGCAAGGATTTCACCCCCACCCGGCTGAAAGAGAAGACGGCGCGCGCCGTGTTCGGTGCCACCAATCACAGGATCTTCCTGATAGACAGAGAACAAAGCTTTTATTCGAAGCAGCGGCCGGTTGCGAAGGCGAAACGACGCCGGAAACCCAAGCCCAGGAAACGACCTTCCGCGACAGCGTAGAAATGCAAACTCAATTTCGACTAAACAAGAATTCCACGCGTGCCAACACACATCTAATCAAGCACATTCCAGCTTAAATATCATAGGTTCCCTTGCTGCTCTGGTGTGCGAGATTTACAATTGATCAATCTACGGGCTCGGAAGACGCAACCGAAACCGCGCGTGCGTTGCTAGCGCGGCTGTGTGTGTTTCCAACCGTCGCGAATACGCCAATGCCCGTTGACGGACAAGAGGAGAGTAGTCTAGACAGTACCCGACCCAACAAGAAGCGTCGGGCGGAGGGTGTTGCTGACACACCCGAACGTGTGCCCCGAGACATGCCGGTGTCCACGACGGAAGACCGCCAGAATGCGCCGCATTCTTCGGCGATACGCGACAGCGTGGGCTGCGCCCCACCCCGCACGATCGTCGTTCTAGATTTAGAAACCACTGGCCTCGGGGAAAAGAGACAAATTCGACCGACGCAGCTGTCGGCCGCCGTCTTCGAAGAGCGCATGTCTGACGACGGTTCTTGTGTTGTCGGAATTCAACCAATTCCGGGACACACTCAGTTCAATGTATACGTCGCCCTCCCACGTGGGACGTACTTCGCTCCAGGCGCACAGCGCGTTACCGGGATAACGCCCGAAACGCTGGAACAGCTAGGAAGGCCATGGGCGGAGGTGCAGGCCGAATTCACCAGATGGATTGCAGCCGTCTCGGCGTCTAGGGGCGAGCTGTGCATAGCAACGTATAACGGGGAAAACTTCGACATACCCGTGCTGTTATCAATGTTCAAAGAAGCCGGGGCGCAGAATGCGTGGCCAGCAGTGTTCGAAGCGGCAACCTTCGTCGACATACTAAAAGCCGTGAGGGCTGCTGACAGGTGTGGTGTGACCTCGATGGCACATTACACGAAATGCGGTGCAATTGATTACTCGGTGACGCCGTCGCCATTTACACTAGAGAAAGCGTCGGCTGCTTTGTACGACGCAGCGGTTGGCGTACACGCGAGCCGCGAGGCCGGCGGCCCGGTGGGCGCCGCTCACATGCCGGGAGTCGGCGACGCGTGTTATCCGCATTCGTGGTCCGCGCCAGCAACTCCGGAATCGATGATCATAACCACAGCACCCCAAGCCGCGTCGTTCGGCCCGCACAACGCGTTGTTCGACGTAGGGATGACGGCTGCCATGATGCACAACATGTGTGTCATGCCAGGAGGCCATGCGTTCATGCGCGCCGTCGAGCGTATCCCTGGATTCATTCGCAACGTCATCGAATTCGAATGGTGGTGTACTGGACCTGCGCAACTATGCGGCGTTTGCGCATCCGCAGGAGAGCGCGTACACATTTCATGCCAGGTGTCCAAAAGCATTGCGAATCCCGGACGGCCGTACCGCGCGTGTTACGGACCGTGTGCAGGCGAGGCGAGGAGCGGTCGCAGAATGGGGTGGCTGGACGGCGTCGACCACCGTGCGCGGAGCCGTACACTTGTTGCCCAACGCTTCCTTGTGAACGATGGCGGCGGTAGACACGAGTGGGACCCAACGCTGTCGCCGGCGACGTGCGCGCGCGACCCATCGCACTACGCGATAGCAGAGTTCGGGGGCGTATGCTGGGTGTGCGACGGCGGCCACGAGGCGTCGACGACACTCCTAGGGGTTGGGTCAAGCGCGCGCTGACCACTGCGTGTGGCGCGGCTACGACTAATACGCGCCTGACATAAGACACAGCAGCTCTGTTTTCTGTGCTATCAAGCTGTCCGCAAACCTGAACCACGAAGTACGTACCATGGTGCAACCCGCAGCAGTTCTCCACAAACCGCCCAGTAAGGCCATCACGCGAAGAACGGTTGTGACATTCAACGTGTTGTTGTGTTTGGCGTGCATTGCAATGATGGAGGCCCACATTGGCCCGAGCCATACGAAGTACCACACAGCGCCCGAGAGTCGCGCGCGCGGACTCAGTGGTTTGAGCGCAATCTGTGCATAGAATCCGAGGTTTCCAATCATGCCGGACAGTAGCATATTTGTAACAATACGCACGTGAGCAGGGTGCCGAAAAACATCCGCGGCTACGCTCATCATTATTGCGTGGTGCAACATAAAAATGCCTTTTTTTCGAATACTGGAAGGCCTCAAGTCTCGCGCCATTGTCATCGTGTCCGCTAACATCGCCAGTACGTAATCCTCTATCGGGGCAAAGTCGCACTCGCCGGGCGATTGCAAGCTTTTCATTGTATTCGCTGCTTCTATCGCAATCCAGCATATACTCCCGATGCTCGCTATTTTCTGGCGCCGATACATCTCGACACGCGCAAGATCAGGTTGGGTTGACCACCATTTCAGACCAGCCACGACACACGTGGAAAGCCGCGCTGTATATCGCAACACATTGCTGCTGTTTTGAATCTGTAGTAGATCAAATGCTTCGGCGCACATTGCAGGCCAGCGCAGCTACAAACCGACCGCTCGAAGGTAAAGAGCGCCTGTGTGCCTTCGAAGCGTGCCTCCCATTTAATGCAAGTATACCAACTGAACCGCCTCCACGCACGCGCAAGGTAAGACTGGTTGTGCACCCCGATGTGGCGGTACGTCGTGGTATCTGCACTCGCATTTGGAGCCGGATTTCGAACGCGCAAGTGGTTGGAGGACTTCAGTGTCTTTCTACAACACTTGCAACTGACATAAATATGACTTCTGGAGTTGTGACGTTCGCAACACTGACGATCGACGCAATCATATTCACGTGCGCGTGCGTGTGTCTTTGTCGCGTTTGCACCCGGGTCGACGTCCCGATTCTATTGACGGTCCCTACATTTGTAATTGCATTGCTCGCGTATTGCTGTGTGGTGTTTGATATGTTGGGGGGCGAATATGCGTCAGGGGTCTTCTGTGTCGTCCGGTGGGCAACACTTCCGGCGGCTTGCTGTGCGACGGGCGCCGCGGTGTTATCGTTTGCCTACTGGACATCTCGTACGGAACGCGTGGGTGTAAACAAACTGGCCGAGCGCGCTGCGGTGGCAGCGTCTTCCACCGCCGCCCTGTTGCTGACGGCTTGCCAGTGGTCCCTGTTCGCGCGTGACTTGTACGCCTCGCAGACACTCGAACTCGCAAAGATACCAGGAACATGTGGCGTCGCTACGGTCGGCAGTGGGGGGGGGGTGTTCCTGTCACACGCTGTCGACGCCCGCGCGGCGGCCACGATGCTTGCGCCGTTCCTCCTAGTCGAAATGACGGCCCTTCTAACGATGGCATACTATGACGGCTGCCGCGCCAACGACGCGCCACGCCGCAATACAGCGGAGAATACGAGATATTATTTGAGTTTCTTTGTGATGGTGTCTGTGGTTTCGACGACTCTCGCACCGGCGCGAATCCCACTGCAACATTTCGCGATGCTTGGCGTGCTCGTGATGTGGTCGAGCGCGGTGCGCTGGGAGTGGGATGCAAAGAAGAGGGGGTGTGGGGGGTGGGGGTCGCGTCGGCCGCGACGGCCGCGACAGCCGTTGCTGGCTGGCGCCGAGTAATCGGCGTCGGTATAAACGAGTCGCTGCGCGTGTGGTTTATATTGGTAGACTTGGAATAGTAACAAAGACATGCTGGGGGGTCCGGGTAACAAAGACATGCCGGGGAGTCTGGGGCCTGCTGTGGAAACTACCGCGCCGGGGAGAGCACAATGGAAGCCGCCGCAACAATCACAACCGCCGGGGAAACTAAAAGAGGGTATGTGGCCGCCGCTGCCGGTTTCGGCGGCGGCGAAAGCGGCGAAAGCGGCGAAAGCGGCGGAAGCGGCGGAAGCGGCGGAAGCGCCGCCGCTGCCGAAACCCAAGAAACCAATACCAAAACCCTACCTGAGCGGGAAACTAACCATCGAAAACTGGGCCAATCAGTTCCAAAACGCCTTCAACGGCAACGCCACCGAAATCCAATCTGCCTTTGCTGGTTTGGAGAAACTGAATCCGGGCGCCTTTCTGAAGTCCGCAAAAAACAACATAATGAAAACAACACAAGAGGGGTTGGAAGAAGCTGAAACCCGTCATAAAAGTGAAGTCAAAGCGCATTGCGAGATTGCGAGTCACGTTAGCACATGGACAGATCAAGTCGCAAAGCACATCACCACGATATCGACAATGCACACCGCCACCAAAGGTCAATTGGCAAAGATGACGGAGTTCATTAACAGCGAGAATACCTCGCTGTCAGGTCGGCTCACCAAAGCTAGCTCCGACATCACAGAGAGTACTCAATCCCTAGAAGCCGGGATAGCGAAGGTCGAACAAGCTGAAAAGGCTCTTTTGGCGGCCAAGGAGGAAAAGACACGTTTGGGGGAGGAGCTCGAGTCCTGCACCGCCGCCGCGTCGGATACAGAGAGACAACTGGCAGTGGCGGATTTGAATGCCGCTCACTGCAAAGAGGCGCTCCGGGTCGTAACGACGGACATACACAGACTTTCGAAAGCTAACACGTTTGCCGAAAAAATGGCGGTAGAAATAAATGCCTTTTACGAGCACATTGGGTTGAACCTGGCTACGATTCACAAGGGGCGGCTGGACTCAGTGGCGAATGCCAAAAAGGCTATTGCACAATATACAACTGCGTTGGATGTCGTGAAACGCAGGTTCCCAGACCCAGCGACTCAACCGCACACCAGCACCCATTCCTCAGCACACAGCGCCCGCCGGCCAACACTGGGACTAGGACAGGCGAGACAATCATATACAGGTTTGAATAACGGTACAGGTTTGAATAAAGGGCCTTGAATAAATGACCATGCTACCTGCTCTCGGCTGCCGTCTGAAGCGATAGCGACAGACAAGCTAACACGAACAGCAAATTAATAAGACACATAATGCCGATTGCCTGTTGAATACGAACCGATGCGATGCTACCGGAGGAGGAGTCGCGAGTGTCGTCGGACATAGCGTACATGTGCGAAGGTACTCGCAATCCAAACACGGCTTCGTCTGGCTGTCTGCACGTCGGACAAGTCGCCGAAGTGCCAACGACCTTCCACCTGCACACACATGTCGCGCAAAACGTGTGCCCACATTGTAATTGCAAGGACAGCGTTTGCACGCCAGTCACCGTCCTCAAACAGATCGCACAGTAAAACACTGAAGATGACGTCGCCGCCCCCATACACAGCGCCGTTGAGATACTTGAGTTTACCGACGAGGCAGTGGCGAACTCGTCATCGGCGAATCTATCATATTCTTCCACTATGTGCTGTGTCTGTGCCTCCTCAAACCGCACTTCAGACGATAGTATTCCAGTTGCCGGATCGCGTGCCATCGACCTCGCCGGTGTATTGACGACACCCTTGCAGCTGTCGTAGCAATCCCTGACAAGGAGAACTCGCAAATGTGCGCGCGATTGGTAGCGGCGTGGCAGCGAAACTGCGCCCCACACATCTAATGTAAACACGGGCTGTTGACCAATAATCGCGAGCCCTCACGATTCAATGGCAAAGGTCGCCAGGTGGCCGCTTGTGCAGAACCGAGTAACAACCGTGGATCTCGAGCGCCCCATCGATTTAGAATACGTTGCAACGTGTCTGAGCGCACAGTACAACCCGAAACGATTTGCCGCGATCACGCTGCGCACGCACATCCCCCACGTCACGGCACTCTTATTCGGAAGTGGTAAAATTGTATGTACCGGTGCTAAGTGTGTCAATGGCGCGGTTGTCGCTGCACACCACTTCGTTGACCGATTGCGGGCACTCGGCTACAACGCGCGCATTATGAAAGTGCGCACCCAAAACATTGTTGCAAATGCGGCGTTCATAAACAATTTAGACCTGGACAAGCTGAAACGCCTGACAGGGTGCGCGTCGTCGTTTGAATCCGACCTGTTCCCCGGTTTAGTGTACAGACCAGCCCACACGCGCGTCGTGTTTCTTGTGTTCAAAACGGGGGAAGTCGTGATTACAGGCGCGCACAACGAAGAGGAGGTTTCTTCGTGTTTCGTACAGCTGGGGGTCATGCTTGAAGCTCTCGGCATCGAAGTACCGAAGCCCCCCGCACTGCCTGAAGCGGCAGGAGCCGGTGAGCCCGGGGGGCGGAAGAAGGGGTCACAGTTGGGGTCGCACTGAACTACATGCTATTGAAATGCGCTATCATGTCGTTGTAGCTGGCGATATTGTCCCTGAGTAACGTGATGGTCGTTGTGTTCCGCCTTTTTTTGTTGTTGTAACTTTCTTACGCGCGCCTATGCCAGGTCTACAAAACGCCCGCCCTTCTTCGCCTCCTCCAGGCTTTTCGCGAGTCTCGCGTCCTGGGTCACCTCGCCCACGAACTCCACCGTGTCCTCCTCTTCCATCGTGTCCTTCTCCGGGATTTTCGCGAGTCTCTCGTCCTGGGCCACCTCGCCCGCGCTCGCCGGCGCGCCGGCCTCTCTTTCGATGCCGCTCATAATCGATGGAAGCCAGAGGGCGTGCTTAACGCGCGTCACCGCGGTGAAACATATCCATGGCGCGTCCTCGTGTGCCTGTTTTTTCCGGCCATGTGAGAGCGATTCGTAGCAATCTGCGTGAACGAGTACCATGTCGAATTCCTTCCCCTTTGACGTGTGGATTCCTCTGATTTTGAGGTCGTTCGGGCCGCCGCCCCCTGTGGCACCCGCTGCCTTGATTCGTTGGAGCATCTCCAATGTGATGCGCCTATCGCTACCGTCCTCGAGTTTCGCAAGATGTTTCTTCATGTTGCGACTGAGGCTGAACGGGATGCCGTCTTCAACGCATCGCCCGGCAACAAGCAACCCGCTGATCTTCTTCCAGCACATAACGACAACATTGCTGCCAGAAGAAAGAGGGTCTGCTACAATGCGATGGAGCTCGTGCTCCGACCAGAAGCCAACGGTTGTCGCGCGCGAAGCAGACCCACGCAACCACGAAGGGGGGCCGCCGACGTGGCGATTATACCGTCTTATGAGGACGTTGGCGACATTGGCGACCTCGGGCCCGAAGCGGAAAGATGTCGTGAGCGACAGCGATGTAACTCGGCCTTGATATTCGTTCTCCACCTTTGCCATTGCGTTGACGGCTCCGTTCCAACTGTTGATTTGCTGGTACTTGTCACCGAAAAGTAGCGTCAACTTGTTGGCTTCGATAAAGTAGCGCGTCACCAAGTCGTACTTCCAGTTGCTGTCCTGTGCCTCGTCGACACACAACACATCGAACTTGTCGAGTCCGGGACAGTCGGCGGGCATGAGGTACTTGCTGTCAGCTGCGTTGTTCATCACGTGTTGAAACAATTTCGCGCTGGCCTCTTGTGGCAACTGCGAACCGGCCGTCAACTTGCCGGTTGTTATGTCGTCCCATATTGTTTTCACCGCCTCGCGGCGACTTTCGTTTGCGACGAGCAGCTTGTGGATGCGCTTATTTTGAGCCTCCGCGCGCTCGCGTTGCTCTTCTGTCGTCTCGCCGCCGCACAGCTCGACGTGGACGGGGTCCATCTGGCGGTCGGCGACGAGGAAGTCGCACAACCCGCCCTCGTAGTCGCAAAAGCTTGTCAATAATGTGTAGATTTTTTCGAACTCGTCATCGCTCGCGAATGTGCACTCTTTCAGCTGGGCTTTCCACTTCACATTCGTCGTCTTCCCCACAGAGTTCCCAGCTAACCACGTCGAGTAAAACTCGTGGAACGTCATTGCAGCTGCGTTCTGTAGATGCTTAAACTCCACCGCCGCAGAGTCCACAATGTCACGGTTGAACGCAACGCACAGGACATTGAGGTTTCTGTGGTGCGAAACAATCCCGCGGATCGTGGATGTTTTGCCCGTCCCGGCACCGGCTTGTACTACCACGGGGGACGTCGTCGCCATGTGTTCGCCATGGATGATGGCCTTCTGCTCATCTGTCAGAGTAAATTTTGGTGGCAGGCCAAAAAATGAATGCATTGTGTGCCCCCCTCCTGTCTTCGTCTTCTTCCCGCGCCTGTTTGCCACGCGCGCGCCCCTCTTCTTCATTTCACACCAAAGCGCTTTGGAAAGAGTGCGCACGTTTAGACAGTGCGCACGTTTAGACAGCGCACGCCTAAATTTTTTGATGCCAGTGCAGACAGAGTGCCGCGACTTTATCACCGCACCGGAGCACAACCGCGCCGATTGCCCACCTGAAGATGACGAGCAATGGCCGTACGACTGTCCGTGCACGCACTCGCAGCACACCTCGCGTCACAAGCTACACTGCATGTACAGACCTTCCCGCGGCCAGCTCGGCGGCGCGGCATTAAGTCGGGCGCTTGTCCCTTCCTGGTTCGCTGCCGGCAAGCTCGCCTCGTGCTGTCGTTTTGACGCCGCCGCCGCTGCGCAAGGCGGCGACAACAGCGGTCGCGTTCTCGCACAGACATTGCAACACCTCGTAAGAGCGACCGCACGGTTCGACACAGACAGCGATGCCCGCGACAAGGATTGTTCGTCTGGCGTCGACTTCGATAGCTTCGCCGCGACCATACATCCCAAACATACTCGTCGTCGCAGACCCCCTCGACTCCGGCACGAGGTTCTGCTCAATGTTATCACACAGACCGAATTCCCTGGCCTCTGTGATGCCGGCGATCACACGGATCCCAACCAAAAGCAACAACGCGACCCTGCTTCGCGTTCTTCGATCGCGCGCAGCGATGTATGGGTTATCGCGCGCCTCTTCCAGCACGTCTGTGGCGTCGATGTCGTACACTTCGTCGATTCTTCGCAGCAAGGAGCGCTCAAGCTCGACGGCCGCCGTTCTCGCCGCATCGGGGCCAAATGCCTGGTCGACCACCCCTTCTGAATTCGAAGTCCGAAATGCTGCAAGACGCAGCGGCGGCAGAGCAAGCTGTGCGACGAGCACCCGCTTCCAACTCTCCGAAACCCTGGCGTAAAGAGTTGGCGACGCGTCGTTCAAAGCAAGCATCGCGCTTGCAAGCCGGCTCGTTGCTGCCGCTATTTCGTCGCTCTCGATCTTACGCCACCTACTGAAAGATGTGATTATGCTGGCGACTGCGCGACTTTCCTGCAACCAGAGACACCAATCTCGAGCGCGATAAACGTCCTCCGCCTCGGCGTCGGGGTGCGCGACGACGCTGTCGGAGATCCGGTAAATGTGCGATGCGAAGGTTGCACTCCACATTTGCGGGGGCGTTCGCGACGTCGCTGCAATCCATGTTGACGTGTTCATCGACTGACCCCCGCCAACGAGGCCGCCGCCATCTTCTTCGTCGCAATCACTCTCTTCATCGCTCCAATCGCTCTCAGAAGAGGCTTCGCTGCCACAATCACTCTCGCCGTCTCCGGCGTCAAAACATGCACCGTCACCGTCTTCAGACGCACACCCTGTTCGAGTCGATCGCTCGGTCGCAGCGCGAGACACTTCGCGCTCGTCGACGCTTGCAACGCAGTGACTGACAAAATGCCACGTGAACGTTGTTACGGGATCGGCGTCGACGCTTGCTTCGTCCTCAAACCGCAAAGGGGGGGGGGCAATCGCCGCCCCACCTCCGAGGGACACAAGTACGGATTTAGCTTCTCGTAGCCACTGCCACAACTCGCTCGCACCGCGCCGGCGGCGCGCGTAAGGCATTCACTGGCGAGCGTCGAAGCACGCGGCTGTGGTTACCACAACACGCTTAAACGATGGCGGTTTGCGGTCGTTTAACACCAATTTCTTCTCAAGAAGAAAGGCGTGCCCCCCCCCCCCCCCCCCCCCC